>WLWI01003044.1_pt1 | contig 14385 bp, 20 predicted proteins | sample 6701501 | NCBI WGS metagenome assembly WLWI01 (sample SAMN12718690, study PRJNA515312) | sponge metagenome | isolation source: marine sponge | host: Mycale hentscheli | place: New Zealand: South Island, Marlborough, Capsize Point | collected 2014-11-01
AGTTTAGAGACATATGGTGATCTGCTGATGAGTGAAACTAAGTTTAGAGACATATGGTGATCTGCTGATGAGTGAAACTAAGTTTAGAGACATATGGTGATCTGCTGATGAGTGAAACTAAGTTTAGGACATATGGTGATCTGCTGGTGAGTGAAACTAAGTTTAGAGACATATGGTGATGATGCCATAATAACTAATAGGGCTGAAGGATACTAGCAATAGCTACCCAGGACAGAAAGAACTGAAGTGATGATGACGGAGTCTATATGCATGGAGTCTGAATAGAAGCCAATCCCTTACCCTGCAAGTATTATTTGACGGAGTCTATATGCAGTGGAGTCTGAATAGAAGCCAATCCCTTACCCTGCAAGTATTATTTTGATGGAGTCTATATGCAGTGGAGTTTGAATAGAAGCCAGCCCTTACACTGCAAGTATTATTTTGATGGAGTCTATATGCAGTGGAGTCTGAATAGAAGCCAGCCCTTACACTGCAAGTATTATTTGAAGAGACTGTTTCGGAATATTATACTACAGTTAGTTCTGAGACCCGCTTGTCCTCACGCTTCGCTGTAACTTGTACAACAAGAGCGCAATAGATAGCTTGCACAGAGTAACTTGGGATTAGGTTACGGGCAGTTCTGTGCTACTATACTGAATGATTAAATGACCACAGGTTCTAGTGGAATGGCACCCTATTGCCTGAGTGATAATGATATCTGAATAGTAACCAATAAGTTATTCTTTTTGTCTGAGATGATTTAATAATCACTGGCTAGTGCATATCTAGTATCATATATTTGTTCAATGGTGTTCCCACTCTGACTGCCTTATTCCATACTTTTTCATGCAAGTCAAACTTTGTATTAGAGAGACTAGCATAAACCTACATGCTGTAATATATAACAGTAACACAATAGAAGTACCGGATGGTCAGTTTAATGATGAGAGTTCATCAAATTCATAATTTAGATATCCTCTTACCATCTGAATGACTTTTGTGAATGCCATCTTTGTCTCCTTCTGAAGTAGATGTGGAAGCTGGAGTAGGAGAAGGATGAGCTGGTGAAGGAGTTTGTGAAGAAATAGACTCAGGTTCTTGTGTTAAATTATTAGTTTTAATTTGCTCCTCATTTCCATCTGCAGCTACTTTGACTTCCTCTGCATGTTGAACTCCTTCAGGAATTTCTTTAGTTAGAAATGTCTCATCAGATCTGTAAGAACTTCTTCTCAACTCATCTCCAGTGATAAAATCAACAAACCTCCACCATTTATCTGATGGTTCTTTTGCTACAAAGAAAAAAATAATACTGCAATGACAAATAAATACTAGCAAAGACACCATCCACAGCAAAGACACCATTTACAGCAAAGACACCATCCACATCAATCACAACAACTCACTGAGTATGAGTAGAGTAGTGGCTGATATGGCCCATGTACCATGTGTGCGTCCTCCAAACACGAGTATTTCCACTGAAGTAGGAGTAGATGACAACATAGTTGCACTATGACCCCATCGCTTCATATACTCATAACCTGGCAACTATGACACATAAAATACATTCATTATAACTACTGGCAGAATATTTATGAAATACATAGCAACACCCCCTACTTCTCCCACTATTATAGAAGGAGTGACTAAGCCCCCACCACTGTTGGTCCCCTCCCCTTTCAGACCAACTTCCCCTTCAAGAATTTCAGTGTGGTGAAATAATAGCTCTAAAGTTACACACAGTCTGTAATATTTGTCCTTCAAGTAACTAAACTAAATAAATGTATTAAATTAATTAATCATTTAAAATTATTTGCATAATATTTACTAACACAATATAACAACTACCACATACCAAGTCTGTATCTCATATCTAATAAATACTAACACAATATAACAACTACTACATACCAAGTCAGTATCTCATATCTAAAACAATATAACAACTACTACATACCAAGTCAGTATCTAATATCTCCTTCAACTTTCCAGTGGACACATCAAATAAACACACTCTATCTAAACCAACGATCAGAAGTTGGGCGTGGCTGCTATTATACTCTATACATGTAGCAGTAGGATAGCTACCCAAGTTAGGTCCATCTGAATGTAGTCTAGTCCAGTGCTAAATAGAAACAATATAAATAATATCATATGTTGTGCCCTATATTTCATACACTTACCATTGTGGACAAGTCCAACATATGTATGTCACTGCTCCATCCTCCTCCACATCTTATGACTTGATGAGGACTCACTTTAGTGAAGGCAAAGTATATATTACTACGAGGAACATCTCCAGTGACTGGACGAGAAGACCATGTCCCTAACAATACATAGTCATTAGTAACTTAGTAAACTGAACTTGTTTAAAACTCATTCCTTATCATGGGGGGTCAAAAGTACCCTATAGCAGGTAAAGTTTTTCAATAAATCACCACTTTACCATACTGATTTCAAAATTGCTTAGCTTCCGTAAATAGATAAAGCAAGCTCTAAAGATCCTTTTGAGCTCACATTTTGGTGGGGTTGTCATAGGAAATTGTTGAGATAATGGCTGGCAAACTTTTCACTGTTGAAGAAGTAATAGATCAGTTGGAAGGTGACAATTCAGATGAATCTGACTTGGCATATCTTGAAGAGAAAGAAAGCTTGGATGGTGATAGAGAAGAAGCAGAGTATGTCAACAGTCAAGGTGAGGAAGAAGTACTTTCCAGTGCTATGACCTCTGCACTAGGTAACTTGGTTGTTAATGATGCTGATCCTGCCAGTCGAGATTCTATGTTTTCACTAGATTGTGATCTAGAGTATTTCTGATAGTGACATGGAGGTTGACCTTGCATCTTCAGTCTCTTATTCTAGCATCAGTGATGACACAGTATCATCTTCAGAAGATACTGAAGAAAGCCAAAATCAGAGTGATGTTCAGAGTAGAGGGCGTGTCAGAGGCAAAATAAGAAGTCGTGGACGGGGTGCTAGTAGAAGTCGTGGACGGGGTGCTAGTAGAGGTCGTGGAAGGGGTGCAAACAGCAATGTTGATGATGATTGGAAATGGGAGAATGAGTATAATGACGATACAACCATATCAGCTCCACCAGAGTTTGAAGAAGATACAGGTCCAAAGTATGAAGCATTAGAGTGCAATGAACCCTATGATTTTTTCATCTGATGTTTACTGATGAACTAGTGGACATAATTGTCACTAATAGTAATCAATATGCCGCACAGCAGGGTTCAAATGTAGTTTTTTCAAAAGAAGATATCATGGGTTACATAGGGCTCAACATAGCAATGGGTGTAGTAAATCTGCCAAACATTCAGGATTACTGGACAAGGGAGCCTATTCTTCAATCACCTTGATTCTCCACAGTAATGTCAGCGAAAGTTCTTGACTCTTACTCGCTACCTTCTCTTTGCTGACAATGCTAAAGGTTTACCCCATACTGATCCTTCTTATGACAAACTCTGGAAAATTCGAGAAATTATGGAAGTTATAAAGCTACGCTGTAAAGAAATCTATACACCAGGTAAATGTGTTAGTGTGGATGAAAGCATGATAGGAACACGTGGAAGACTGTCATTTTTGCAGTACCTCCCTAAAAAGCCTACCAAATGGGGAATAAAGGTATGGGTATGTTCTGAGTCCAAAACAGGTTATATTCATGATTTTGAAGTTTTGAAGTATACACTGGGCAAGGTGACAGATGTGAGCATGGTCTAGCTTACAGAGTAGTATGAGCATGGTAAACGATTTACTTGAGTCAGGAAGAATTGTGTACGTGGATAACTTTTATACTTTTCCCCAACTCTTTGAAGATCTATATCACCAAGGATTGTAAGCATCTGGAACTTGCCGAACAAATCGCAAGCAATACCCTGGCTATATTCTAGATGAAAAGGTCGAAAAAAGAGGAGATGCTGCTTTTTTGTATCATGGAGCACTTACAGCTAGAAAATGGCGAGACAAGAGAGATGTCTACTTTTTGTCTACACTACTAAGGGGAGACATGGAAAGCATTACCAGACGTTCAATTCAAGGGGGCAATGAAACAATTGATAAACCAAAAATAATCTGTGATTATAATACAAATATGTCTGGTGTTGATATTGCCGATCAGCTAATGGTATACTATGCATGTGGCAGAAGAACTCTCAAGTGGTATAAGCGAGTATTTTGGCAATTATTGGAACATATTCTTGTAAATGCATTCATTATTTTTTGACAAATTTGTAAACCTGATTTGCGAAAGTGGACTCAGAAAAAATTCCGAATAGAACTTGCATATGTACTAGTTGCACCTTTGATTGTAAATAGTAGTGGTCAGGGGAAAGTTCACCTAATACTACACCCTTTCTCGACTCAAAGGCAAACACTTTGCATATATTCATGAGAAGAGGATGCGATGTCAAGTTTGTGGCTATAAAAAAACAAACTAAATCCACCAACATAAGAAAGGATACAAAGACAAAAACATATCGTCCTAAATGTAATGTTCATTTATGTCATGGAAAATGCTTTGAAAAGTATCATACATTGTCTAAGTATTGAAATTACAATTGTGGTTTAAAATATGCACTTAATTAACGTTTCCATGGCAACCATTTTGTTTGTATCACTTGAATCATTTTATTAAGTTTGTAATAGAAAATCTCTTTAGTTTTATAGTTATAGCAGTTTATGTAGTGGTAATTGATATGACTCATTTTTTCTATTTTTACTTTGATAAGGAATGAGTTAATTAAAGTAATAAATATACAAATAGTAAATTAGAGTAGTGTAATTAAAAAATGTAAACATAAACACACTGACAATAACAAATACACATTTATAACAAAACAAACAAACAAAACATACACTAAAATAATTAATTACTACTACACAATTACATATGGAATGGTAAGGATCATCAAGTCCTTCACTATATTGAGTATAAAGTGCTAGTATCACATGAAGGACAAATTTACAGACTTTGTGTGTAACTTTAGAGCTATTATTTCACCACACTGAACTTCTTGAAGGGGAAGTGGAATGGTTCCCCTCCCCATCCCATAAATACAACCTTGATTAACCCTTTCCTGCCTGAATTAAGGAAACAAAAAAAGCAATGTTTTAAGCTACTTGCATTAAAACTGTTTATAACAGAGAAACCATTAAGAATGAGAGCACATAATATACACTTAAATTATAGAGTATGAATTACTCTACCATATTAACCACACAAAAAAACCACGTAGTTGCCATGGCAACGACTTAGCAAGGTTTTTATCTTGTAATTCAGTAACTACTTACCAGCATAGATAATACAACACAATGAAATACAATTTTTTTGTTATTCATATATTTATCTTTTGCTCATGTATGTTATAAACAAGTATAATTGATTTTGCTAGCCAAGTTCATTGCACTAGTAAGCTTTTGTTCATAGTATCCCATTGTTCATGTTCAATTTTGAATGTTTTGCAAATTATTGATGTAATTTTTATAAGTTATATTACAAAGCAATGAATAATAAATAATAAATAATTGAAGCAAGTTCAAGCAATGAGTGATTGTGACAATGTTATATAAAAAGTTCAGAATTTCTTGTAATTTATTCGAACATGATAGGCCTCGAAGCATTTTCCAATACACAAGTGTACTTGGCACTTAGGACACCAAGTCATAATCTTTTTATCATTATATTTCTTACTTCGGGATGAGGGTCGTTTGTATGCACACACTACACAACGCTTGCGCACAGTATTTCTATATACAAAATGCTTTCCACTCAATCTAGAAAGAGGTGCTGAATAAGGACGACCTGGGTGCCTTCGAAGTTCATATGCTGCTGATGTCAATGCATATGCTAATTGCATTCGAAAATGTTTTTGAGGTTTTAATTTTTCAGTACTTGGAGAATTTTCTTTCTATAAAACAAATGCATTTGTTATAACTTGATCATGCATACGCCAAAAAATTCTTCGCCACCACTTGAGTCTTTCTACCAACAGAGTAGTAACACATGGCCTGATCGGCCAGGTCGACACCTCCCATATGTTTGTTGTAATCTACAACAATTTCAGGACAAGAAACATCCATTGAATGTTTATCTACAATTCGCTTGACTGATGATATAGAATCACTAAGTCCAGTAGATAGATATGCAATAAACATCTTTATTGTCAAACCAACGACAAACAGTAATGTTATCATGGTAAGCAAATATACTATGCCCGCGATTTATCTTTGACATAGTATCAAATTTTTTTTGGAAAATTTTTTCTATTCCTGCGAACTGTACCCGTAGCAAAAGTAGATTTTTCCAACAAATCTTGAAATCTTGAAAAAGCTGAGGTGATGAATAAAAATTGTCAGTATAAACAGAATGGCCTTTCCCAAGCAAAGGTGACATATGATTCATGACTACATTATAAGCTGTATATATCAAATCTGTAAATATATCCTGTGTGAGCATCACTACAAACCCAAACTTTTATCCCCCATTTAGTCGGTTTAGCAGGCATGTACTGAATAAAAGATAATCGACATTTAGTGCCAATCATGCTCTCGTCAACTGGAAGTTGTTTGTGAGGATAATATAAATCTTCAAACGTTTTGGTCAATACATCCAAAATTGGACGAACTTTCCACAATTTGTCATAATGTGAATCAGTACGAGAAACACTGGCAGTATTATCCACCAAATGAATATAACGTAGGATTTGATGAAAACGATCACGACTATCTTTGTACTTTACTACTGCGCTTTGTTGTTTTCCTCATCTTGGCAATACTTCCAACATTAGATGCTGTAAGCCTTTTCCTTCTCTCCGCCATCCACTCATCACATGCACTCTGACCTCTTGTAGCCTTCTCATTATCTTTAGCTTGTTCTTCAGTGACCATCACTTGTGTGTCATAAAAGCTACTCTTTAGTGACTGTAATACATCTGAGGGGACATCATCGTCGAATTGATCTGGAGAAATCCCTCCATCATGCCTGTTTTAAGCACTACGAGCGGCTGCTGAATCATCTATTCGGAGGTATTTGCTCTTTCGTCTCTTCTCTTTTACTTGCTCTTTAGCTTTCCTCTTCCTGTCAGCTTCTATTCTTGCAGAAGAACGATCAGCAGCATCCGAATACATTTTGTTAGGAGATGAATTCGTCATAGCTTTCCATGCTTGTGGCCCCCAATTTGTGCCACAATTCTGGCGTAGGCCAGCACCCATGCACCTAAGGAAAGGACAACAAGAATGACAACAATACACTTGACATTAGAGAATATTTTTCCTACAATAATTTACTATCAGTCTGCCTCGCGCAGAACACTGAAACCCAGGTACAAAATACTTTCCCCAATTTGATTCCAAAAAACAAACAAAAAAAAACAGTTTAAAATGATTATTGTCGCTTTATTTACTTGTTCTTATTATATATATTTTAGTCTATATATTACTGTTATAAAGAGGGAACTGTAGTGTGCAATAGGAAGATAAAACACTTATCTTCTCTTCTATAATTACATAAACTAACCTGTGTTCCCATGAGCCACTCTGGGAACGATTGATGACCTTTCCACCATCAAATTTAGTCCTGATGTGCATCCAGCACTCTGCCAAATTGGTGCTGTGGTTACCAATTAGCCGGTTGGACTTGGCTACTAGTCTGCTGACCAAACTGGAAATATCATGCAGCATTTTGGAGTACAATTCTGTACTTGTGACTCCACCTCGTCTTGCCTCAGCTTCTGTTGCAGGTGTGTCATCCACGGTCTCCCGCCACAGTCTCTCCTGATCCTCAACAGCTGGAACAAACAAGTTTGCATGCAAAATGATAGAACATGATTAAAATAATAAAAGAAATCTTACAATTCGTGTGGTTTATATGAGACACTGACGACAACTAAAATACTACAACTACTACAACTAATATTAAATATCAGGAATTTTTTAGAATGGTATTTCATGGGGGACACTTCATAACTTTGGGAATTGAGGGGATTTAGTTAAATATTAAATTTTATACTAGTATTAGTCTATATAATATTATCAGAAGAGGCAAAACCATTTTCGGGGGGGGGGGGGGGGAAAATATCCCCTAAAAGAGCCTAAAAAATTCCTGTAATTATAATATTAAAATAGTAATAATAATGCAGACTTCTGATGGTGATGATAGTAATGAATATATGATAGCAGTACTAACAATGGTAGTGAGAACCCTGAAATATTCATCAATGTGGCATTTATAGTGATGACATACCTTCAGTAACATCTTCATCCCTACAGTCCATTGAGCCATCTTCTGCCACACACTCATCTCTTGCTAATACACTCTCCACTCCTGTAGATGAAGATGACTGCTTGTTGGCCTGTGCTACTGTGCAGAAATCTGAACTGCAGCTCAAATGAATGCCGAAACAATGCTTGGACCCATTCATGAAATCTTTCTTCAGCTGTGCTACGGCTTTCTTGGAATCCCTTTCCTTGCTTCTCATCTTAATGGCACAGCGGGCAGACATTACCAACTTCTGTCGCATCTGCTTGGTAAGCTTTCCACTGCCTTTGAAAGATGGTTTATCCTGGACCAGCTTCTCCAGTGCCCCACGGTAGCACTTACAGGCATGATTGGCACATTCCAGCTTCTTGATAGCATGGCCCCATCCTGGTACTCCACTGATGAGTGCAGGATAGATGGAACTATCACCATCCCCAATAAACTTGGTGTACCGAACACCGTGAACTCGTTCAGCCTCCATAAATCCTTCTAGGATAGTATCAGTTTCCATATCTGATGAGGATGCAGTCCAATTAGGAAGCACTTGTGATTGGATTGTGATACACCAGTAGCACAAGCATGGCAATACTTATTTCTAACTCCGAGATGCAACAGTTTCCCAGTCTCTTTGCCAATTATGATTGCTACACCCGACTTCGCATTGTAGCTGTGCTTGTGGGATCGTTTTGACCACCCCCCATCTACAATGACGGTGATTGCAGGAACACCTTCATGATAATTTCTCTTCTCGACTGCAATCCTTAGTTCCTCCTGACCAGCTTCGTCCATTGAAGCTAGAAGAGCTTGCCTCCAGCACATCCCAATATCTCTTTCTGTCGTTATGAAACTAGCCTTACTCATTACAGGTACTCCCATCACACTCATTGCTTCCTCTAATTGGCTGTGACCTGCTCCTGTAGCCATCTGCCCCCACACTGCAGCTAAGTTAGTCTCCCATCTGTAATAGCCTTTTGGCCCCTTTACCTTTTCTGAAGTTTGCAAAGTTACAGTCTTGCCACAGCTAGTACAGTCTCCTTTCAATACAGAAGCAATGCCTGCCCTCTTTTCCTGATCCAGAATGACTGAACCATCACAGCTTGATGAATGCCTCATGCTTATATCCTGGGAATACTGCCGCAGTGTTTTCAAACTGATTACTCGACTTCCTTCTAAACTCTTCACTTCTTGATTGGTAGTGATGCTAGACTGCTTCTTAAGATTCCTGGGTTTCTTCTTAGGATTTCTCTTCATTTGATAGGCATGCTTGTGGGTATTTTTAAACTTGTTCCTGGAGTTCTTCGTGTTAGCCATACTCCTAGCCAATTCAATCCACCTTCTAATCTCCCTGCCACAGCTTACTCCAAGCCCAACAGCTTCTTCTAGCTACGCTTGAATACAGCTGATGCGTGGGCAACTTGCGGGCTTTTCCCGCGCAAGTGGTTACTGTCACAACTTGAAGTCAAAGCTAGAACAAAGCAATACTTTTTTGGGCTTCTATTTGCTGTACAGACTTCAGCATATGGACTATCTAATAAAGTGAAACATTGGGCGGGACGGCTGGAAAAGTTTTCCTGTGTACTGGGAGTAATTGGCAGTGTTACTGGCCATAGTTTCCGAGGTCCTCCTCTCTCAGAGCCGTCGCGGTAAGAGGTACTATGTGTTTTCTTGAATGCTAGGCTAAGGTAGGGCTCCATTTTTATCGAGCCACCCTTCCAAAAGTATTGTAGCATTCTTTGATAGCTAAATCTGTGAGTCAAATCTAATTATAAGAAAATTATTGTACGACTGCTTTTTCAATTAACCTAGAAGCTTAAAGGCCAGGTTTTGCTGAATGCTTGGCTATAGCTTACCTAAAGATAGATTCTTGGAACTTAGAATACAGTGCTGCAAAGTTACAAATTATTTACTTACCCTGTGCAGAGTTGATTTAGTCCAAACAAGAGTATGAGCAAGCTCATTAATTATTCATGAGCAAACTGTATACCATAACTATTGTCACCACACCTGGCAATTGGCATGTATCTAGTAGCATTCCCTAACTAACTATCTTTGCCCATTGTAGGGCTGGCCATGCCCCCCCCCCCCAAGCGCACATACTGGCTGTTAATTGCTCCAAGACACCGTCACGTGAGCTGGGGGTTCCCCTGGCTTTGGGGGGATTGGGGGGAAGGTCTCCTGATGCATGGCAGTATTCCCTCCGGCATCTGCTGGGACCTTATGGCCCAAAGATGCAGGTTGGTGTAGCCGGCCTGCATACCTCCCAAATCCTAGGACTAGGACAAGGTAGGGAGGAAACATTGTTATGGCTTACCTCAATCCAAGTGTGGGTATCTTACAGCAGGGGTGGATTCCTGCTGATCCCATTAAGGGACTGTTCACTCTCAGACCCCACCATTGCTGCCTGACTCAAGCATGAAAAAATATATATAAACACTGAGGTACACTTACACTACCAATTATAAATGTGACAAGGGTGACACTCTACCACATACATGTAAGTGTGCGTATATGTGCGTGACACGGACCAGCTACTCTACTTGTTAGTTTAATGTAATAAATTGCCTGCTGAAATAGTGATGGTTGGTAAATTCGCCGGAATGCTACTTCGTCCCTTGTCTCCCACGAACGAATCGAGCTTGTCAGTGCTCCCACCAGATGAGTTTTTGGGGTCCTGATATAGCGCAGGAAGGCTGCACTGTGCCATCTGCCCAGGGTTTGTATCTGGGAGTCTTCCATCCCAGCCATCGCCGTTGTTGTAGCAGCCCCGATCCGGAAGCTGTGACCGGCATACTGGCCTGGCGAGTAGCCAGCCGTCTGAAGAAGGTCTCTCAGTTCTGAGACGAATGCAGGCTTAGCCAATGCCTTTCTCGAGCTCTCCTTGAAGAAAGGGCCTGAGCTTGAACCCCTGACATGAAGGTAACTCACAATGGCGCTAACTGGGCACACATCACGACATCTGCCCCCTCGCCACTTTGGTCCGTCTTGGTCTTCTTCAAATGAACCTGGACCATTCGAGGCTCTGTGAGGTTGTTCACTACTACATCGCCCCACGCCAAATCAGTTGTGACCTTCCAGGAAGCCGCTGATGAAGGAAGAAGCTCACCCAGCCTGAAGAACCCAAAGAAAGCCGTGCAGGCCACTTCCCACACCATGGCCTTGTTCTCCGACACGGACGACTGTAGCTGGTCCTGTATTCTGGCCAGCATTTGAATGGTGATAGGGAGCCTTACTTTGGTCCCCTGCTTGCCCTTCTCCAGCCTGATCCTACTGATTCCAGCTTGTATCCTCTTCAACAGTGGGAGAGACGATTTGTCTCGAGGGTCTGGGAAGCCCATTGAGATCTGCGCATTCCGCAGAGCCGCCAGGTATGCCTTCATGGTCTGGGGGGCCAGGAATGACACGTAAAAACACAAAGTAAGTTCTGTCAATGGAAACGGGTCCAAGATGTTGCATGATGAACAGAATTCGGTGAAGTGCTTCATTGCTGCCCCGTAAGTCCTTTTTGTTGATGGTGCCAATCCTGCCTGAAAATACCTCTGAAATGCTGCCGCCACGTCGGTGATGTCCAGTCCGCCTCCTGGTTGAGGAGTAGGTCCAGCGAGGGGGTTGGACACTGGGTGTGGGGTGGGAGCCGCCGATGGTACCTTAGACATAAAATGGTGGACATCGTTACGTGAGAGGCTGTCAACTAAGTGGTTAGCCTTAGTATTAATATACATACACTGAATGAAGTGCACACCCAGCCTGAGCCTCTGCAAACACCAAGCACCGCAGCAGGTGCATCATTCTCTCATGCTTACTCAGGTCCGCCACTAATGCCTGGTTGTCTGAGTGACATATCACGCAGAGGCCTTTCCATCCTCCTCCCCAAGCCTGGCAGGCAAGGATAATGGGGACTAGATCCTTCTCTGCAATTGAAAGAGACTGTGCCCAACTGTCCCACTGCAATTGGAACCTGGCGTCGTTGTGCCAGGCTCCGCACCCCCATGAGCCCGATGCATCCGTGTAAATGTGGGTCTTTGGGAGAGACGGAGGGGGACAAAGGAAAGAGATGCCATTCCATTGGGCTATGAACTCTTCCTACCATTCCAGGTCTGCTCTAAACCCATGGCGGACCTTGCTGGATGGAGGGCGGTGAACTGCATGAAGCAAGTTTAGCATCCGACGTAAGAATGAACGACCACCCCTGACTACTTTGCATGCATGGTTCAACTGGCCAATCAAGGACTCCAATTCCTTGTGAGTGCATGCCTTCCGTGATCTCCAGTCTTGCAATGTCCCCTTGAGACGCTCAAGCTTGTCCTGGGGCAGATGCAGTTCGCCTGCCACTGTGTCCATTTCAATGCCAAGGAATGTAATCTTCGTCGTTGGTCCTTCTATCTTTTGACGTGCTATTGGCACCCCCAGACACTCACATTCCTCCAGGAACACAGACAGCCACTGCTGGCAGAGTTGAGTGTTGGGTGGAGCAACCATGATGTAATCGTCCAAGTAGTGGAACAGGAAGTGGATCCCTGACCGAACTAACTGCCAGTGCAATGCGTCTGCCACTGCATTAAAAATCTTAGGGGCAGATCTTAGCCCAAACGGCAACATGGGGTCGATGTACACTTGGTTGGTCCACCGAACAGCCTGGAGTATCCGATCCTGTGGGTGAACCGGAATCAGCCGATACGCAGCCTCACTGTCAGTTTTTGCCAGCTGAGCCCCAACCCCCAACACTGCTGCCTGGCTCGCCACCACATCTACTGTGGTGTACGCCAGCGTGCACAAGTCAGGCGTGATACCATCATTAACACTACAGACTGTGGGGAAGGACAAGTCTGTAATGAGCCGGAACTTTCCTGTGTTTGTGCCCTTTGGAATCACCCCAAAACGATTAAAATGAAGGCGAGGTAGTGGCTCTGCCTCAGAAAAGGGTCCCAACATTCTCCCCAGACTGTACTCCTTCTGCAGGTAATCTGTCACTACCTGTGGGTGCAATCTAGCCGACTCCATGTTCTTGGGGGCCGATTGCAAGGGTGCTCCATGGCGAAACCCTATGCGGAAGCCATATTACAGACCTTGGCAGATGTAGTTGGCAAAGGCGTGGTCTGGATGAGTGGACGGCGCCTTTTCCCACTCCCTGTGCTGTAAAGGCGTGGACACCCCCCGAGAGAGCCTGACAATCATGCTCAACTGTCGGTCTGCAGGCATCAAGACATAGTAGGTCTGCCGTGCACTCGTAGAGATATGACCAACCTACGCAAGCAGGTGGTAGGTAATTAAAATATTTTAAGGTGGCCTATAGCCATCACACCATTAAGGTGGAAATCCCTATGCCTACTCCCTTAACTACCCCCCCCCCCCCCCCCTCCCCGTCCTAGTGGAGACAATGACTTGACTCAAGTCCAACATACATAGCCATTATTCCCGGGAACAGACAATGTCCACCTACTTCCTATCCCTCTCTCGCCCACATAACCCCCTTACCTACACATACTCTCTGATAGATTTGTCTACATGCGACTCATATATGTATTATAATTGACATCGTATTCACCATTATATGCCTAATATAAGGTCCCCAGTTGTGTCTATTAGAAGCGCTGATGTCCTTGGCGCCACATTGGGCCCCGGTTGGCCGTTGGTGTTCTGCCCTGAGAGCGTCTCTTTGGACAGCCGAGCCACGGGTGGCTGTCATGGCAGCTGAGACAGAGATGTTGGTATTTGCAAAATGGCTTCTTGCATCGCCCCTCGTTAAAGTTTCTACATATCTCCGGGACAGTACCCGGTGCGGCCGACTGGTCCTTCCAAGGCGATGGGGCCATGCCTGCCGGAGGTAGAGCTAGGTTTGACAGGCATGAGGAGGCCATGTGGTCATCTGCAAGGCAGTGACTGCACCTCGGAATGGCCCTGGCACGGCCAGTAAAGGCCTCGTTGTACAGCCTTACATTGGGGACGGACCAATTCAGGTCCCTCCTAGCCAGGGCCTCTTCATGTCCCTTCTAGCCAGGGCCTCTTCAGGTCCCTCCTAGCCAAGGCCTCTTCAGGTCCCTCCTAGCCAGGGCCTCTTCAGGTCCCTCCTAGCCAGGGCCTCTTCAGGTCCCTCCTAGCCAGGGTCTCTTCAGGTTCCTCCTAGCCAGGGCCTCTT
>WLWI01003047.1_pt1 | contig 14379 bp, 8 predicted proteins | sample 6701501 | NCBI WGS metagenome assembly WLWI01 (sample SAMN12718690, study PRJNA515312) | sponge metagenome | isolation source: marine sponge | host: Mycale hentscheli | place: New Zealand: South Island, Marlborough, Capsize Point | collected 2014-11-01
TGAGAATTTGAGAGTTGTTGATGGGCTTAGAGAGGGTGCTGAGGCGGGGGGGGGGGGGGGGGGGGGGGGGGGGGGGGGGGGGGGGGGGGGGGGGGGGGGGGGGGGGGGGGGGGGGGTGAATGAAGGTTTTCTATCAGGAGTGAACAAACACTCCCTTTGCCGCTCCCCCCCCCCACCCCTCGCACCCCACCCTAAGTTCAGTGTGTGTGTGTGTGCGGGGGGAGGGGGGGGGGGTGGGGGTGGGGGGAATGGAAGGGTGAAATTAGCGCTGTATATCATATGAAAGATAGTATTTGAAAATTATAAACCTTTCCTGTTGGCAGAATCTGATATAGTATTAAGTTTATATCGCCATATAGTTATTATTAACATTAATCTGTTATGAAAATGTCACTGGGTTCTGTTTTGCATTATGACTGTATGTCCCTCAGTGCTGTGGTTCAAAACAGGTGTGGCAGTAATAGACTCCATGTTGGCTGTGTCCATTGGCTTCTGTGGTATCCCTAGCTCTAAAGCTACCTCATGAGATCTAATAATAAGAGAACATTGAACTGATGGTGGCTGACATCTTGTAGCACTAGTCATAGCAACAGTGCAGTCTTTGCCGGGCAACATAATAGATTGATCATTGTGCTTTGTGTGATCATGATGTGAATGGGGAAGGGAGGGAGGCACGGTTGAAGTATAACATGTACACATGTATATGATGGGAAGTGGGGATGTCTGATAGTCTAAACACTCAATGCTCCATGAATACATTTAAATCATCTCTCATCACTCCTCCTTGTGTGTGTGTGTGTGTGTGTGTGTGTGTGTGTGTGTGTGTTGTGTGTGAATCAAAATAAATGGCTTTCTAACTCCCCCCCCCCCCCATTTTTTGTTGTTGTTCTAGTACAGCATTTGTGTTATTTTTAATGTTTGGTCTACAAGAATAACAAGAAATTGATGGTTGCTATTGAAGAGCTGGGGAAGTTGTACTTTCCCCTCATGTGTTAGGTCATTTTATAAAAAAGAGAGGTGCCGGCTTTTGCTCATTATTATTAGAACTCTTTGGGTGCACTGTACTATTGTATTCCCTTGAGGAGTTGTTATTAACCTTTGATCCTCGGCAATGTGCTTTGGTGTCAAGTTTCCATGCCCTAAGGGCAAGCTACGTACACACACACACACATGCACACACACACACACACACACACACACACACACACACAACAAAAACACCCAGTAGTGAGATTGTTTCTAGCCATCACAAGATTCTACCACATTGTCAATATTCTATATCGTTGTGACGTTCCTCCTAATTCACAACAATTTACAACATAGACAATATACTTGTTGCATTGGCTCACCTATACATGGTATGTTTTTGTTGTTGTTGTTGTTATTGTTGTTGTTTTAGTGAGAGTTTGCTGATGCTGCACAAAGTGTTTTGCGCCCAGTTTGCGAAGGCGTTGTCTTTGGCCAGTGGTAGGTTTGGAGAGCTGCTCGTGACCTTCATCCCTCATCTGGAGCTCTACTCAGAGTTTGTGAGGAATCATGACAGAGCAACCAAGGTGGGTAAGGTGTGGTCAATGGGTAAGGTGTGGTCAATGGGTAAGGTGGGGTCAGTGGGTAAGGTGGGGTCAGTGGGTAAGGTGGGTCAGTGGGTAAGGTGGGGTCAGTGGGTAAGGTGGGTGGGTGGATGTCATAACTGGATTGAATTAGTTTGTAATGAAAGAGAAATTATATCAGCTTCCCCCGAGTTGTGGAAGCTTCCTTCGCATTGCATTAATATTAAGGTATTCTGCATGGCTATGAGTGGCTCTTGACAACCAACAAGTGGCACGTAGCAGCCCCCAAAACAGCGACATTTTGAAATTATGTCTGGTAAAGATGCCATAGTAACAACTCGCACCAACTATTTGTGACTTGAAAAACAAGCATTTTGCAGGAAATATCTCGCACTTTGGAGCTTACGTTTAAAGTAAGACTTGCTTAATGCTGTAGTATTTAAAGAAACTGGGGTCAAGCCTAAAAAGTAGTTTTTAGGAGAAAAAAAGGCACCCGCGCGCACGATTAAGGGGCACACATACCAAATATACACACTCACTTACAAACTAATATCCATTGTGTTACCTGCTGATAGTGTCTCGCTCACTAATTATTATTATTATTATTATTATTATTATTATTATTATTATTATTATTATTATTATTATTATTATTATTATTATTATTATTATTATTATTATTATTATTATTATCATCATCAGCTCCTAGACAACATTCTCCAGACATCTTCACTAGCTGACTTCCTTGAGAACCACCATTCCTCTCATGACTGTGAAGCCCACCAACTGAAACTGCTCCTCCATCAGCCTGTCACCAGGGTGCGTGAGTGATCACTGAGTATGCTTAAAGTGGCTATAGTATCAATCAATATTATAGTCAGTTATATCAAACTGGCCCAACATTTGGATGAAGTCGCTCCTAGAGATCAGATCATCCTAATATTTCAGTGTAATCATTTTTCAGCTGCCCCATATTTACAATATTCTTATAACTTAAATGTATAGTAGAATTTTAAGAATGTGAATGTCATATTACCACATTCATGTGCCAACACACATGTGCACGCACATGTACTCATATACCTTTAAGCAATACGCACATACATGTACAATACATGCATCAACATGCACATATACCTTACACGCACCACAAGGTAAAAGTGGAACTTCCTGTTGTCATGTAATGTCTAATTTTCATCCCATTTTCAGTGGAGGATGAGGCTAAATAGGACATTTAGCCCATCTTCTACCAGAATGGTGGTGAAATTAGACGTATCCTAGACACAGGACAATAGGAAATTCCACTAGTTGCATTGCACCCACACACATGTATAACCCTACACACACACACACATACACACACACGCACACACACACACACATACACACACCTAGTCAACATGTTTATTCTAACTTCTTGTAGCTGGAGATCTACCAGGCATTTGTGGAGAAGGTGATTGAGCAAACCAGTGAGGAACATGTGGATTACAGCATGCTGGGTATAGCACTGGAAAGAATTCAAGACATGAAGGCGGTAAGAGGATAGTTTGGTAAAGGGTTCAACACTGTAGACAGGAAGTGGGTGTGGCATCATAAAACAGAAGTTAATATGAGCATTAAGTAGGTGAAATAATAAAGCTATATTTATTGTACATTTTACCTTGAGTATTTCCGCATCACGTGAGCATTCAATATTTTTCTATATTGAACACTGCATATTAAAACGCTCTAACAACATGCACTTTTTACAAGTATGGTGAAGTTACCTCTGAACGTTAACTGTTTGGAACATATCCAATATAAACAATTTATTACACTTTGTACAAGCGATGTGGATAAAATTTCACTCTCACTTTACTATTTTTGCTCACCTTCAGCTTGTCTCCTATTTGCAATATATATATATATAGCAGTAGTAAAATGACGAACTCTGCCGACATACATGCATGCATACAACAATTAAACGTGCTATATGTTAAGCTAAATCTGATCTACTCGTTCAAGTTAAAACTCATAGCAATAAACTTCTAGGATATAGTCATATTTCATGTAATTTTGTTCTTATAGAAACTGGTAAAGGGTATCAGTCACAGTGAGCACCAGGAGAGGATACTTAATATTATCGAGGGAGTTGGTGCTCGAGGATTCATTCTACTGAACCCTCAGTGCAAGCTCGTTCTAGAAGGTAAGACAATATCACTGTAGCCCTTTCTCAACGATATCTCTCTACAATGGTTAAATGCCTTTTCAATCAAACAATCTTTTTAGATCATGTACATGGATTTAGCATCACGCAAATGTTGGTGGAGAAGTCCTCATTCAACTAAATATCATTAGCTCTTCCTGTTTAATCAGCTTATTTTTTTTCATTGTACAGATGAGATGTACTTGCCTGCTACTAGTAAGTGGGTTACTGGGACTATACGGCGACGACCAGTTCACTGCTATCTCTATTCCAATGCTCTTGTGGTCATCAGCACCGACAAGAAGGTAAACACATGCCTCAAGCTGCTGAAGTACTTGTGATTGCAATTTTGCAATATAAATCATAATTAAATGGAATGTGGGAGAGCACAATGGGAAATATCGGGGGAAATAAAAGGGGGAAGAAAAGAAATTTTTAAATTTTTGGAGAAGAAAATAAAAGAAGGAAGGGTGGTACAAAGAAGGGTAGAAAAATGGAGATAGGAAGGAAAAAGTGGGAAGAGGATGGGTGAAAGAAAGGGGGGGGGGGGGGGGGGGGGGGGGGGGAGGGGGAGGGGGGGAAAAAGGAGAGGGAAGGGAGGAAGGGAAGCAAGGAAGAGGGAAAATGGAAGCAAAGAAGGGGAAAATTGGAGAATGGAAGGGGGAAAAATTAGGAAAAGACAGAATATAGACTGTAAGAAAGGAAAAAAACTTAAAGGAGAAAATGGGAAAGAATAGAAAATGAAAAAAGAAGAAAACCGGAAAGAAAAACTAAAAGAAGCAAATGGAAAGCAAGGAAAAAAAACTAAGAAGAAAGTTAAAAAAAGAAAAAAAAACTACAGGAAACAAGACAAAACATAAAGGAAGAAAGAAGGAAAAGGGAAAAAAAAAAGGAAAAGAAAAAAAAACTAGAAGAAAAATAATGGGAAATAAAAAAGGAAAAAAAACGGGAAAGAAAAAAGTATAATAATAAGAGTGAAAGAAATAAGAAAAGGAAAAGAATAAAATACGAAAGAAAGGAAGGAAATGGGGGGAAAAAAGACTGGAACAAATTAAAAAGAAGGAAAGGAAGAAAAGAGAGAAAGGAAGAAAAGAGAGAAAGGAAGAAAAGAGAGAAAGGAAGAAAAGAGAGAAAGGAAGAAAAGAGAGAAAGGAAGAAAAGAGAGAAAGGAAGAAAAGAGAAGAAAGGAAGGAAGAAAATGGGGAAAAAGCAAGAAAAATTTAAACCGAAAAGAAGAAAAAAAAAAAAAAAAAAAAAATTTGGGAAAAAAATAAAAATTTAGGTCTTCGAATTATTTTAACCGGGCTGTCCACTGATACCTATTCACAAGCGCTATCCCACTACTGCCCCACACGGGACCTTTTGCCTGCTGCTTTTCAGCCCTGGGCCGGTTCAGTCCTCATTAGTCAACCTGGAAGCCTCAAATTCCTTCGAGGTCCCCATATTGATGCCGGACTTAGTGCGGACGCCTGCTCAACATAGAGTACCAATTTCCAGTGATCCCGGTCTCAAACCCTAAGACCTTTAAAGCCCTGCGAGCTGCAGTTACAGCCACACGCGACCGTGGCCAGCTGACAGGAAGCGCTTAAATTCAGTATTTGAGGCTAAGCTTTGGTCAACAATAAGGTAAAGGGTAGCGTGATAGCAAGTTTTATGCAATTACTGTATTCAATTTGTTGTAGTTCTTCTTGGTTCTATATTGTTTCACTAGTCTAGCTACTCTTCTATTTGTTTCAGACCAAACAAGCATCACACAGAAGTCAAGTATTCCCTCTGAGTGGTGCCAGTGTCTATGATCATGTATCCAGGTCTGGTGAAGTTACCCATGCTAAAGATGCAGGTACAGTCAGTGGCTTCCAATAGAGTATATAATTAGCCAGCCAATTCTCTGCAACTAACATTGCATTAAATTTGTAGAGTATAATTGGCCAGTTAGTTTTGTTGTTTTTGTTGTTTTTTGGGTTGTTTTTTTTTTTGCAATTGTGAATGCTAGAATTTTTTTATATTCCTTACCAAGCCTTGGCCCAACTTTTTCCTCGTAAAATTTCAAGTTGGCTTACTGACATTTAGTGCTGAGACTTAGCAACTTTGAATTTACTGGCTTTTCCTAGGCTTGTACAGCATTTAGACAGGAATGCTTGTAATTTCTAAATTACTTCAAACAAGCTTATTACACTCCGTTTTGATACAAATCCACTTCCCTTGCAGAAATTGAGATCCGGGCACTCAAGATCTACTCCCCCAACGGTCCTCGTAACGGAGCAGTCATTATATTCCTCACGCAGAGCTCCAAGAGTCTCTGGCTGGCCAAGATATCTGAAATGATCACTCTCTGCAGCCCTGATCCCGTCTTCCCTCCGTCTCCTCCGTTAGCCCCCTTACCTTCTTCCCCGCATCCACGCACCTCCACCATGGTCATGACCACACCCCCTCAATCTCCCGTACCCACGGCACGTCATGTAAAAGGTCGACGAGCGTCATCCAATAGCATCATCGTTAACAGCACTGCATCTCAAGTCCTCAGCGAGCCACCCGTGGGGAAGAAGAACTTGGAGAACGGCTCAAACGGTTTCAGACATTCTCCCATTCTCATCAGCCGGTCCCTTTCATCCATTACTTTTCAAGACGGGAAGTCTTCACTAGAGAACAAGTGAGTTGTGGCAGTGAGTCTTGTGGCCTGCTCTGCTCTGACGTTACAGCTTTGTGAGTATAAATTATTCATGAGTATACAAACCATGCAGCGTTTGCCATTATTGTCAACGCTTTACCAACCTGTTACTGATGATTCTTTACCAACTGGTCTCAGCTGTTGAATTATTTGTGAGTACACATACCATTGTCGTCGTGATAGGCAAGCATATTATGTAGATATTAGACAGTAACTATTTTATAGAGGGAACTGGTATGGGCACAGTTATGACAATACTTCAACAATTGTGACAATGAAATATATGCGTGAAGTGTTGATTTGGAGTTTGTAATTTTTTTCATTCTCTTCTTCCAGTTTAGTTCATGCCCAATCTGATGTAATAATATTAATACTAATCACATAATTATATTTTTAAAACCATTTACCCTTTACCTATTTCATGAGAACAAAGAAGGCTTCTTTGTTGGGCTGGAGCAGCATTCTTGTGAGTCTGTAATATTACACAAGTAAAAGCAGGTGTCATTCATGTCTAGACAGGATACTGATGTTGTCCATTTACAATGTATCCAAGGGAAAGCAAGTTAAGTGCTGCCCTATTTCAATTTGAATAATCATTTGTTTAACTTTTGCAGCTGCGTAGCTAGTGCATTATAATATATAAATAGAGCTAAGGTCACTAGTGTAGATGATTCTGTTCTCTTTTACCTCACTTATCTCTCTCTCGTGTTGAGAATATAAAATATTGGTAGTTTATGTCAGTCATCAGTTTTGTGAATGTGCAAGCATGTCAAGAGAGTGTGTATGTTGTGTAAATGTGTTATGTACAAGCATATGTGTGTGTATGTGTGTGTATGCATTAAACACACCTAGGCTCTGGGTGAGCTCGTAGATCCCGCTGGAGTAGTTTTCTTTGGTAATATTCTACCCATGTAGCTGCACTGGAAATTCTTGCCATGGCAACTCTTCAAGATTACAGGGTTACTGTGTCACGAGGGAAACACGAGCTGTATAATTGTATACATATTTGTTTGCGATTGCCTGAAAGTGACACTTGAACTGTGAACAAATCACCTTACGGTATCAGCCTATTTCGAACTGTGATCACCACGTACCTGAACTGTTGACGGCTGGGAGTAAACAGGAGATCTTTAGAACTGTGAAAGTAACGGGAGATTAGGTGGCGAACTATCCCAATCCTACGTATTCTGATTAGTGATTGCACCACCACACAAAAGTTGCCTAGTCACGTCACGTGCCTGAGGGTCTATTCATCCACACCCACTCACTGGATTAGGGAGTGCCGAGTACGTCTCAGCTATCCGGAAGGAAGTGGCGGTGCACTAGCTATGGATGGATTGACTCCGTGTTGCTGCTCATAGCAACTTGAATGTTTGGATATCATTCTACAAACAAGTGGGCGAAGAAGTATCAGTGTGATATATTTACAAATGCTTGCTACACACTCCTTTTTCGTGTGAGAGTAATATTGCTAAAGGTTACGTTCCGTAGCAGACCAGGGCTTGTTGTTCTGGGGGTGTGGCACACTAGTGTAGGATTCACATACTGTACATGTTCTAAGTTGCTTGTGCTCATCTATTTATTTGTTTGTTTATTTATATATTTATTTATTTAAATATAATTTTAAGAACTTTGTAGAATGGGATTGGATATTCCCTGAATTTCATTCCTATTCTGTAAAACAGAAGCTAAGGTTGATGTGACTGTCTTCACTACACATGCACATAATTATCAAGAGTTTTCTTCCTTCCAGATCTAAGCCAGAATGCCTTCCAATCTCGTCCCTGTTCACTCACCTCCTGTCCAGTCCTCCCAGTGCCCACTACCCCGACATATTCCTTCTCACCTATCGCATTTTCACCAACGCCCACGAAGTCCTGGATGCTCTTATAGAGGCACACCGGAAGGAACTCCACTCTCGGACTAAGAACAAACAGGTGAAAGAGTTGCTGGAGTAGTATATTGGATACTATTGAATTAATATATATTAAATTAAAGCAGACCTTAAGGAAAATCATGTTTCATAGAAAATAGACCATTTCAGACTTCTTCAACTGAGAAGTGCATACAGACAGTTAATGACTGAGCGCTATGCTATAATCTGCTGTAATATGTGACATTGTGTACGTGATAATAGTAAATGGGTGTGTACGTGATAATAGTAAATGGGTGTGTACAACGTGTTTTGTTTCATTTTCTCTCTCTCGAGTCTTGTCTTACTTCCTGGATATGCTTGCTTAGCGAGTTTTTTGTTGTTATTTTATAGTATTCTAATATCCTCCCTCCCCCTCCCCCTCGTTTCCTTTCTCCCTCATTACAGAATGGGTTTGTCTCCATTGAAAGCATGAGGTTCTTCACCATCCTCCGTCTGTGGGTGCAGCAGTATTATGTGGTAAGAATAAGAATGCCTGGAAATCTGAAATTATGCATAAAGAAAGTTTTGTGAGGAGATGATTATTGGCTTTAGCATGTGTGTGTGTGTGTGTGTGTGTGTGTGTGTGTGTGTGTGTGTGTGTGTGTGTGTGTGTTAGCAAGATTTCATCTGAACACGCAGAGCCACCATATATATATATATATTATTCATTTGATACAGGAGAATATCACGAGTCTGTTAGCTTAGTATTTACACGAGTGCTCAGGCATGAGCGTAAATACGGCAAATCAGACGAGTGATATGCTGCCGCCAATGATTAATACATCTATTATGTGCTGCTCATGCTTGAATACCATAGCAACGAGTTTCTTGTGCAAGTGTATATTCATGAATAATTCATGAACTGATGGTCGTAGTTGGTAAAGCATCGTCATTACCTGAATGGGTGCGATTTCACCCATTCAGGGGAAATGGGAGAAAAAAGTGACCTGTTTGAACCTGCATTCACCGATTGTACAGTGCACATACAAATCCATTAAATGTCGGGACCTAATGATTACAGTAGCTTGGAGTACCTTATTAACCTATTGTATCCAAAAAACAACTGAACACTGGGTCGCTGAACTGAATTGGGAAAGAGTGTTCATCTGCAGTAGCTAACCATAGTGGGTTAAGGGAGGTAGAGAAGCAGGAGAATGCAAAGGTCAGTGCAGGTGGGAAAAAGCCGACTGGTGTAACTACGTACTTCAATGAAGAAGTGAAAGAAAATACACAGAAAGTACAGAGAGACACTGGGGAGCAGGAGATGTAGACAGAGGAGGCGAAGGGGGTCCATGAGTTGAAAAGAGGAATGATAAAAACAGGGCCGGGATGGCTGAGGAGGAGAGGGAAACCATGGATGAAAATACCTTACGCTACTGCATTTCTAATTTGCACAAGTTAGGGTGTCAGGCGCCACTGTGTGGTGGAGTACTTGCTAGTCACATCAGTAACTAGGCTATGGGAAGCTGCATTTAATATCTATTAGCAGATTATCAAAAATAAACTGAATTTTCACATGCGAAGAAAAATTGCTATAAAATATAAAAATATTAATTTGTTAAGCTTAATTGTCATGTTCAGCCAGTTCCTCTCTCTCTCTCTCTCTCCAGGACTTCCATCACGACGTGACTCTGAAGCAGGTGTTGGTCTTGTACCTCAACTCCGTCAAGACTCACGAGTGTGTGCTAGAGAAAGAAGTGGAACTGGCAGAAGAGTTGCTCAAGTACGTTTGTCACCATGGCAACCACTATCTATACTATGTGTAGAGTGTGGAGGAGGGTAATGAAGTGAAAGGATCAGATGTAAACCAGTTTTAATAAAATAAATAGAAAATAAAATAAACAAAGAAATGAATAAATAAACATTAAAATATTGGTAGAATTTCTGATTATAGACCGGATCTTGTTCGATGTGGTCTATTATAGCTTAATTAATACATAATCTCTGCACAGAGCCAGACTTTTCTGCTTAAAAAGAGACTGGATGCATTAATATCATAATTTGATGTGGTATTTGTGTTGGATTAGCTGTTGCTTGTTTTAGTAACTCCATCTTATCACTAGTATTGTATTACGTGCTCACCTTGGATACATATGTTTGTTGCTAATAGATCTGTGAGTAAGAGAGATCACATCCCTCTCATCAGGAGAAGCAAGTTAAAGGTATGAAACTTCTCACTTCTCTCCCTCATCTTTGCTGAGATTTCCTACTCAGGACTGCCTCTAGAGATTTCATCAACTTTTATCCTACATGACTTGAATCTTGTTCCATCTCATCTTCTAGATCCACATTCCGAAGGCTATTAATCCAATCCCGGACAAACTTAACGACATTCCTTCAGAGGCTCTCGCGGAGCAGTTGACGTGGATCGAGCATGAGCTGTATTCCAGGATCAAGCCGTAGTAAGGCCGAGTAGAAGATGGGCGTTAATAAGTGTAGAATTAGATAATAAATTATATTTTTAACTGACATGAGTAGTGCACAATTGATAACAATATAATTGTCAAATGTTTAGAGTACGTTTACTTGGTCATTATGCACATAATTTTAAATGTCCAAGTCAATGAAGAAAGCCTGATGGAGTCTAATGTTTTACAATTATATTATCGACTTTTGTACTTCTTAGTTAAAAATTTGAGTCTCTCTCCTTTTCTCTCTCTGCAGCGAATTTCTCCAGCAGAAGTGGACCAAGAAGAATCGTCTAGACCTTGCCCCCAACATCTGTCATGTGATCACTCGCTTCAATAAGATGACAGAATGGGTGTCAAAGGTCGTTCTCTCTCCAGATCAGCCTCGGCAGCGCTCTGTCTTCATCAGCAAGATGATTGAAGTGGCGGAGCGGGCGCTGCAGCTGAACAACTTTGTGACGGTGTTCCAGATAACGGCTTCTCTGTGTTCCACGGCCATTCAGAGACTGAAGAAGACGTGGGAGCTTCTGCCACACTCGGTGAGTCAAGACTTGTGAGGACTCAAGCTATTCTAGTGTATTTAAATTACTATGAACAATCAATAGACAAACTGATAAATAAGTTTAATTATCTACTTTGATTAGATTAGAACGAATGCTTTGAGAGTTAATTTATCCATGTTTGAATTCAGAATAGAGTTTATTGAATTTCCTGTTGTGTTTGTGTGTTCAATTGCCTGTATTTTTGCCAGTGATGGAGTTGGAACAAGATGGTGTTCAAATAGTTTAGAACATTTGATTGATTAATTATGTTATGAGTAGACTTGACTTTTATATCTGTTGTTCTTGGGGTTGGAATAAAAAGGCTTTCATTCTAGTAATCTGAGGCTTGGAATCTATTTTTATTCTGATAATCTGAGATGGAATTGATTTATGATAATCTGAGCTTGGAATTGATTAGTTTTCATTCTGATAATATGAGCTTGGAATTAATTAGTTTTCATTCTGGTTATCTGAGGGTTGAAATTAATTTTTTTCCCTGCTAATCTAAAGTTAATTGTAGAGGGTTTAGTTGATACAATAAAGTATGTGTGTTTCTCCTCATGTTTATCTTGTAGCTTGTGGAACAGTTTGAAGAGATGCGCAAGTTGGCCAGTGTGGAGGGAGGATCTAAAGTGTACAGAGACAAGCAAAGCCAGTAAGAAACATGCGTGCATACATAGTGAAGATAATGTGATCATGTGAGATCCTGCACACCTCACCTAGTGTATTCATGCCCCCATGTTGGACAAAGACTTAGCATAACCATTCCAAAATTTCTTACAATTTTTCTAGCTTTTCATGAGTTCTGCAACTCTAATAAAAATGATGAAAAAATTTTGTTATTGTGTTTTACCAGAATGGCTGAAGTTAAAGCAAGCTGTTTAAGTCGGTCAATACAGTGGAACCTCTGATAGTGAACTCTCTAATGAGCAAATCACCTCTATTTAGAGAACGTTCCACATGCCTCCTCCAATAGAATATGTATTGCTTAAACAAGCGACCTCTGATTTGTTCTCAGGTCAGAGGCTCTATTTTGTGCTTATAAAGCCGGTAAAGTATCACTACTAATAGGCTGCACCATGTTAGTGTCCAATTGGTTTCTGTTTACTTAGCTAGTTTTCTTACATCACCATCCAGTGCACTATTAACGTTGGTTGTGCACACACACACACATACACACACACGCCCACGTACACACACACACATGCACGTACAGACACACACACACATGCACGTACACACACACACACACGTTGCTGGTATACAGTCTTATTTTCTACTGCCTGTGAGTGAGTGAGTATATAACAGCAGCAGTGATGCTGGACATAAGGTGGGAGTGAACTAGAAGAGGATGTTGTGTTTTAAATCTGATCCTTACGTTCCCATGCTTTCCCCTTTATCTATATCGCTTTGTTGTAATGATTCAATAATGTTGTTGTTTGTTTGTTGTTATTCACGTCGTTCTCTCTTCCTCCAGGGCGTCGTCTCCCTCAGTGCCTTACATCGGTCCGTACCTGAACCAGCTGGTGTCCATTGAGGTTGGCATGTCAACCTTCATCAAGAATCCTCCAGAACACATCAACTTCACGAAACTATCCAAGGTACTGGTGTGTGTGTGTGTGTGTGTGTGTGTGAGCATGTGTGTGGGTGTACTCATAGTTGTCACAAAAAACAACAACAACAACTTTTATTTGAGAATATGGGAGGAAATAGTAACAAAAAACAATAACACCAACAAATGAACAACGAAACAACAGCAACTACATAATAAAGAGCAAAACCAACTAATAATAGTGGACTAAATATAAGAGAAGGGCTTATCCATGTATTTATATGTGTGCATGACGTGTGTGGACATGGCTTTACGTATTAATACACATGTTAGTATGTGTATTATATATACACTCCTGTAATAGACATTCCCTTACACATATTATGTATTTGTTTGTTTGTAGTTGGCAAAGGTGATAGAGCAAGTTGTTCAGTTTCAGACTCCATCGTATTCCATATCTCCAGATGGCTCGGTACGGTTTAAAATTTGTAGAACACATGTAGTAACAATAGGGAAATTTACACATCTGGTACCACTAAGAAAACCAGATTGAAATATGTAGTACTATGGGTCCATATCCAGTTGATTCCAGATCTCACGATATTTGTTGAAGGATATTTGTTGAAGGATACTTGTTGAATGATATTTGTTGAAGGATATTTGTTGATACTAACACTGGACACTGGCAGTTGTCTCTGTTTAATATCAGATAACTCCATATTGAATAGTTGAGTCACATCATCATCTGTGACGATGGCAGTAGTGAAGCGACAGTGAGGAGAGGAGGGTTATTTCTACTGGTGGAGGAAAGGTCTGCTGTTGCTAGATGTAATGTTTGTTGTAAAGAAAACAACCAAACAAGTAGCAATGAAGCCTGTAGAGTATATTCTGTCTGTCATAAAGTGAGCGTGATGTCTTTTTACAAGACTAGAACTTTTAGAAGCAGAGGATTCATCCAGTTTTATATTAAGATGAAGATGTACTGTGTAAAAAATAAAATTGGATTTAATTTTTTAGTCAGTGCATAAGGAGATGGAATTATTTTTATCACCATTATTGTTTATTATTATTATTGTATTATTATTATTATTATTATTATTATTATTAATAGCAAATTTTCTCATTCTAACAGCCAATATTGTTTATTAAAACTTAACCCGACGTTTTGACTTCTTGCTGACGTCCTCTCAGGGGTCATTCGGCAAGAAGTCTAAATGTCTGCGGGTTAAGTTTTAATTAGCATAATATAGATTTTAGAATGAGAAAAATTGCTATTGTTATAATAATTTCTGCCGAGAATGACTGAATTATTATCACCATCGTTTCTCTGTTGTAGATTATGATTTTCATAGAGCGTGAACTTGAAGAGAGTCAGTTTGATGAAGACCAGAGGTACTCTCGCTCCATTGAACTAGAGCCTCGCAAGCAAACTACCAAGAAAGTTCTGGCCAAGCTCATGTCATCCTTAGACTAACCCTCCAGGAACACCTTTCACCACTCACTTTGAAAGACTTCTTAATCTCTAACTGTCTCTTCTCAGACTGACTGTACCTCAGTCG
>WLWI01003048.1_pt1 | contig 14377 bp, 6 predicted proteins | sample 6701501 | NCBI WGS metagenome assembly WLWI01 (sample SAMN12718690, study PRJNA515312) | sponge metagenome | isolation source: marine sponge | host: Mycale hentscheli | place: New Zealand: South Island, Marlborough, Capsize Point | collected 2014-11-01
ATGACACACACACAAATGTTCTTAATCTTCATGCTTTCTCTTCTATCTTCTCTCTGTCTTCATCTCTTTCTCTTTCTTTCTCTTGTCTGTCATCTTCTCTGTCTCACTTCTCATTCCTCCGCCCACAGTGTGTGTGCGTGGGGGGTGGGTAGGGGGAGGGGAGGTGGGCAGGAGGAGTAGTGGGTATGGGGAGGAAAGGTGGGTAGAGAGGGAGGTGGGTAGGGAGGGGGGGAGGTGGGTAAAGGGGGGGCACTTCATTAGAATTTTTGGGAACAGTTGTTAGTTGTCATGGTATTTCTATTCCACAAGCTCATGTAGAGGATTTCAATCTGATGTTAAACCTCAAACAACATGCAGATGCGTTCATTTTTGTTTGGTAAACTTTTTGTCCTGATTATATCTCTCATTAGCATATTTTACTAAATCATTAACTTCCTGTTTCACTAAATCTTAGCCTAACTAAATGTTCTAGTCTTCTCAAATGTGTTCAGATATTGATCATGTTAAAACAAGTATTTCTAATCACTCTGCTCTTACTATTCCTGAAGTTACTGATCTATTATTCTTGTTGTGTGATGCTTCCTCAAGACGGTTGGGAGTGTTTATGTGTCTACAAGAACCAGAAGAAAGTCCCTGAGCCTGTCAGTCGGAATCACTACAGCACTTCAAAGTTTATCTGATTGGCCATAGATTTGAAGCCTTCACTGAGCACTCAAGGCACTGATGACCTCAATCAGTTTGAATTCTCATCTGTGGTGATAGTTACTCACTGTTTTGGATTTTTCATTAAAGTCCATTACCAACAAGAAAAATACTATTCTTTGCCAGATGTCTTATCTTGACAAGGTTGGGATGAACTGCCTTCTTTACAGTGCAAAGATGTGATGAGCAGCTCTCCTTCAACAGAATCTCTTTCATTGCTGACACTAATCTCCAAAGTTGGGGAAAGTGAGGTGGAATTCCCACCAACAAGCAGGATTCCACACACAAGGATCATTGCTTTCTGCTGACAATGCATATGTTCTCTGATCCTCACACCTTTCTTTTTGCCTTTTTTGTTCATGCACAGGACTCAACTTATCACTTGCTGTATTTCTATTTCATGCACTTCAGGAAGAGGGTGTGACAGGCAGTTTTCTATATATTATTATATTGTCTGTTCTAGTACACCTGATTCAGTCTTCACGTGTCCACTTCAAACTTGTATTACTTTGTCAGAAGAGTTTACAAAGACAAACCCTCAGAAATCTTGGGTTGTGGACAGTAGGAGTTATATTGAGAGAGCTTCTCAGTGTAGTTAACTGCAACTCCCTTCCTCTCTCTTGTGGGTCAGTGATGATTCTATTGGCAGCCTACAGAGCATTCCTGTGGCTTCTAGTTTAGCTTCTTGCCACACCTCCCTCCTACTCCCTATTCATCAATCCATCTCTGTTAATCATTAATCCATCAGTGTTCCTATCCGTATTGTCATGGTATTTATTCTTTAAGTAAACATTTCAATGCAAAATTTGTTATTTTTTGAAGTTCAGTATCACTCATTTTTAAAATGTATTTGTACAAAGTTAGCAGATAGTTAAATACTTAGTGAGAGAGATTTCTGGTTCCAAGTGCAGTGTTTCTAACAACACTATTTACTAATAAGTTACAATTTTGGCAGATAGCATATTTGGATTGAGCAGGTCAAATATGTCTAAAAATTACTTATGGTGTAATGCCTTGCCTTCCACCCCATTCTACAGACTATGAACTATATTATTATTCCCATATTCATATTTCCCTGTATGTTAGCTGTTAGGTGTGAAGTGCTGTGAACTAATCAATTAGATGTATGTTTGTGTGTGTATTTTATGCTGTGTCATGGTCATGTCATTGCGAGCATGCCCAGAACTGGTTTTCTATATAGTGGCCAGCCCTGAGCATGTGCTCGGCAGTTGTACATTTTGAGCCAAACCTTAACTTGAATCTTGGGACATCTGTGAAAGGGTGCTTAGGGTTTGTGGCTTTGAACAGCTTGGGAGCTTAATTTGTATAACTCTGGTGGCAGCTACCCTGTGGTTCTTTCCTACCTCGAGCATAACCCCACATTACTGTCCGACAACTTTTCCCACAAGTGCCTCCATGTTATGAATTTTGAAAATACGGACCTGTCTACATTTTGTTTATTAATCACCATAAAGGTTAAACCTTATTGACCCCTGAGGAGGACCCTGGAAAAAAGTCTAAATGTAGGGTAAAAGTTTATGTTGGGTGTTTAGAAAATTAAATAAACCTAATGTAGTACACATATCCACAATTTTGTTGCAGCAACTTTTCTGTTACTTGTAAACTAAAACTTGTGTGGTGATTGTAGGTACCATTACTAATGCTCCTATACAACTAGATCCTGATGAACCATCAACACAATTAGCTGATCGTGATAACCTATTGTTAGTTATAGAAGGAATAACTACAGGAAGTCAAGCTTCATCAGTGATTTGGAGAAGGAATAATCTTATTGTTGATAGTAATACAAGACCAGCTAGTGGTGGGTATTTTTTTGTTGGAGGAGGAGACACTATTGTGGGTACTGGACCATGTGAGATGAGGATGTATAGAGTTGCTCTAGCAGTGATAGGACGTCTACCTGGAAGTTACACATACACTGTTAGTAATGCTAATACACCAACTCTGACTTCACAAGTATTTCTAATAGAAGGTATGTTAGATACTTACTGTGCACCACCACATTAATGGCTTAGTTTTTTAAACTGCCTGTATGTATATTTATCATTATGATAACTACAGGTATTTATGAATAATAATGTCAACACTCAATTTAGTTAATTATGAAATGAAACTAAACTTCACACTGTTTAAACTTAAAAATAATTATGGACAGGATTTGAATAAATAATACTAGCTCTAAGTGGTGGGCTTCAAAACAAAAGGCTAATGAACCAGCCAGGCCACACGCAGACTAATACTATACCCACAATTCTAGGTAGGTACAAGATTGGACAAACATTAATCCTTACTGCTCTTTTCTAAGTGTGGTGAAACTGGAAGCAGTGAGAGGATATCTACCTGGAACTTTACACATACACTGTTTATAATGATGATACACCAACTCCAGTGACTTCACCAGTATTCATAGTACAAGGTACATCTTCACTTAACTTAATAAATAAGGAATATTCACAATAATTATTAAACCTCAAATAAAACAACAAATAAATATATCTAGAATTGTTATTGTATTATTTGTCGATTAGATACTATTATAATACTACGTGACCAACAGCAAAAGATTATAGCAACTTGACTTGTGTTTAGTGAACATGCATATTATTGTAAATAGAGCATTAATTGTGCAATAAACTTAGATACGTACATACATACATACATACATACATACATACATACATACATACATGCATACATGCATCACACATACACACATACATACATACATATACTAGTGTTGTGCTAGCACTAATGACGCGCAAGCTGGCATAGAGTATTTGTTGAATGCAACAAAAATGATCAGCTTAATAGAAATAACTAGTAAGCTAGAGAGGATAAGAATGCTAGACAACAGGAGCACATTGAGCTTCCCAAGCAGCAGGGGGAAAAATAGAAATAAAAAAGACTGGGCTGGAAAAAGAGCTAAATAAAGGTGCTAAGATATGTAGTAGCTAAACCACATTAGCTAACTTACAATATTCTATAACCATAGTGTTTATTTTAGTCTAGCCCTGTGAAGGGAAGGGGAGGGGGCTGAACACTACTTTAGTAAATGTTGCTCCCAATTTGCCCTCACTAGAGTCCTTGTGAAGTCTTTTGTATATGTCAAACTCAAAGATTTCTTTAAGGTTGATTCAAATATTATCAAACACAACAACCATATTATTGTATAGATTGTCACAGTAAGCACTGTGTATGTCAATGGCAGACAATAAACAGTGTTAGCATGTTTTATTTATTTTTATATACTATACTTATAATTCCTGTTTTTTGGGGGGCCACTTATTTGAAATAAAAACAATGCGTGTTTGAATTCAACATCGTCAAAATAGTGAGACAAAAGAAAACATGACATACACATTTTTTCCCCATTTTGACTATTTCATGAGGCATTGTGCCTTGAAGAATCCAGCAGTTTTAGTAGCAAATAAAGCCTTACAACACATGCTTCATTTGGTGCCAAATACATGAAAACAGATTCACTCTACTATACATCATTTCACACAAAACATCATTGCATGTATAAATGGCAGAAATATAACTGCTCCATTATAAACATAATAATCATATTTACTAATAAGTTACAAGTTTGGCAGACAGCATATTTGGATTCAGCAGGTCAAATAGGTCTGTCTGACAACTTTTCCCGCAAGTGCCTCCATGTTATGAATTTTGAAAATACGGACCTGTCTACATATTTTTGTTTATTAATCACCATAAAGGTTAAACCTTATTGACCCCTGAGGAGGACTCTGGCAAAAAGTCTAAATGTAGGATTTATGTTGGGTGTTCAGAATATTAAATAAACCTAATAGTACACATATGCACAAATTTGTTGCAGCAACTTTTCTGTTACTTGAAAACTTAAACTTGTGTGGTGATTGTAGGTGCCATTACTAATGCTGCTATACAGCTGGATCCTGATTCACCACTACAATTAACTGATCGTGATAACCTACAGTTAATTATAAAAGGATTTACTACAGGAGGTCAAGCTACATCAGTGACTTGGAGAAGGAATAATGTTATGGTTGATAGAAATACAAGACTAGCTGGTGGTGGTTCATTTTATGATGGAGGAGGAGAGACTATTGTAGGTACTGGACCATGTGCGAGTCGCATGTATAGAGTTGCTCTACTAGTAACAGGACGTCTACCTGGAAGTTACACATACACTGTTAGTAATGCTAATACACCAACTCCAGTGGCATCACCAGTATTTGAAGTGCAAGGTACATCTTCACTTAACTTAATAAATAAGGAATATTCACAATAATTATTAAACCTCAAATAAAACAACAGTATTTGTCTAAATATATAATATCTAGAATTGCTATAGTATTATTTGTCGATTAAATACTATTATAATACTACATGACCAACAGTAAAAGATTAGCAACTTGACTTGTGTTTAGTGAACATGCATATTATTGTAAATAGAGCATTAATTGTGCAATAAACTTAGATATGTACATACATACATACATACATACATACATACATATACTAGTGGTATGCTTGACCACAAATGGCGAGCGAGCCTGATAGTTAGGTAACATACAACTAAGTATTGTTACTATGTTTTAGCTTAAAGTTCATGCAAATACTATAATAACAGTAATGACTTATTATTTCAGCAAACAAATACAAAATCACTCTCTTACCTGATTAATGGTAACTTTTGTAGTATCAAACATCTGCCATTCTGATAATCTCAATTACCAGTAATTCTTGAAAAAGCTCTCAGCTACAATAATAAATAAACCAGTGTTATTATTTGTAATTTTAGAAACCAATATGGAATTACTACTTACCTCAATTTCCTGAGTATTGATAACTTCTGCAGTATCAAATTTAAGTTACTTTGACTATCTGAATTACCTCGAATTCTTGACAACAAGCTCTCAGCTACAAAAAGAAAAGACAATAAATTTTAGCACACAAATACAAAATTACTTTCTTACCTCATTTTCTTGAGCAGTGGTAACTATTGTAGTACCAAATTTGAGCCATTCTGACTATTTGAATATACCAGTCACTGTTGACAACAAGCTCTTAGCTACAAAAAAGAAAAGCCCGAGTTAATTTTGCATATTTAGCTAACAAATATGGAATTACGTACTTACCTCAGATTCCCAGGAGTAGTAGTAGCTTCCTTAGCATTAATACTAACTACGGCATTCTGACTATCAATGGTTCTTGACAACCAACAATCGGCACTCCTTATCTCCGCTAAAACGGCGAAGTTTTGAAATTAAGTCTGGAAAAGGGTCTTCAATGCCATAGTAACCGGTCGAATCAACTTTTTGTTTCTTGAAAAGCAAGCGTTTTCGCAGGAATTTTCTCACACTTTGGCGCTTAACAAGGTACGGCTTGCTTAATGCTGTAGTTTCAGTATAAACTGGGGTCAAGCCTAAAAAGACGTGTTTTTTGGAGAAAAAAGTTCCCCGCGCGCGTTTAAGGGGCATACGTACCATCTACATATACATATATACATATAACATATACCCGATTTTGCATTATCCACCCCTAATACTGTCTCGCGAGCGGACGTGCAAGCTGGCATAGAGTATTTGTTGAACGCAACAAAAATGATCAGCTAAATAAAAATAACTAGTAAGCTAAAGAGGATAAGAATGCTAGACAACAGGAGCACATTGAGCTTCCCAAGCAGCAGGGGAAAAAATAGAAATAAAAAAGACTGGGCTAGAAAAATAGTTCAAGCTAAGATATGTAGTAGCTAAACCACATTAGCTAACTTACAATATTCTATAACCATAGTGTTTCTTTTAGTTTAGCCCTGTGAAGGGAAGGGGAGGGGCTGAACACTACTTTAGTAAATGTTGCTCACAATTTGCCCTCACCAGAGTCCTTGTGAAGTCTTTTGTATATGTCAAACTCAAAGATTTCTTTAAGGTTGATTTAAATATTATCAAACACAACAACCATATTATTGTATAGATTGTCACAGTAAGCACTGTGTATGTCAATGGCACACAGTAAACTGTGTCAGCATGTTTTATTTATTTTTACTATACTTATCATTTCTGTTTTTTGGGGGGCCACTTATTTGAAATACAAACAATGCGTGTTTGAATTCAACATCGTCAAAAAAGTGAGACAAAAGAAAACATGACATACACATTTTTTTCCCCATTTTGACTATTTCAAGAGGCATTGTGCCTTGAAGAATCCAGCAGTTTTAGTAGCAAATAAAGCCTTACAACACATGCTTCATTTGGTGCCAAATACATGAAAACAGATTCACTCTACTATACATTATTTCACACAAAACATCATTGCATGTATAAATGGCAGAAATATAACTGCTCCATTATAAACATCTTATTATCATATTTACTAATAAGTTACAAGTTTGGCAGACAGCATATTTGGATTCAGCAGGTCAAATAGGTCTGTCTGACAACTTTTCCCACAAATGCCTCCATGTTATGAATTTTGAAAATACCATGAATGAAATTGTATGGATCACATTACATGGTAATTAGTGAGTTCATTAGTTTGAATAGAGTGAATAGATTTGTAGCACTTTCTTTGAGCCGCACACCGACGCAAATTTTTGTTGATGGTTGCTGTGCACGAAAAAAGCCTGTGAAAGAGAGAGAATACATCTAATCAGTAAAAGAAGGCTGAGAAAGAAATTGTGAAGTGATAAATTAGTGGAGTAAAAAAATTCAACGAATAACAAGAATCTTCGACAAAAGATAATTTTCGTTGGTCTGTTGAGAGTGAGACTGTAGCATAGCAGTACCCCTTACCAGTATAAATACAGAATTAGAGTGTTTGTTTGCCGGCTGATTGTTGTAGCTCTGTGGCAGAGCACTTGTGCATTATGCAAGCGGTCCTGAGTTCGATTCCCGGTAGCAACTAAATATTTTTAATCCTGTATTTAAAAAAAAAGCCTGTGAAAGAGAGAGAATACATTTAACGAGTAAAGGAAGGCTGAGAAAGAAATTGTGAAACAATAAAAAATATTTACTAATTTCACTTACATTTTACATTTACGCTAAATCAGCTGAGGAAGAGCAAACTTCTTATAAGCTTCAGCGAGCCCTTAAGCATACATTGTGTACTTCTTGTAAAATCTATTTTCTTAAATCTCAGGTGTACCAGTGCACTTTGAAATACACTTCCCTAGTAATGGTTTTGGACAGGGTTGACCGCTTAGCTAACACAAATATGCAAGGGTCAAATTACAAAATGACATATGTACGTCCACACAAACTTGTGTTTTCACTTAAGGTGCATTTATCATGTCACATGATCATGGGATTAAGTTCCAGTTCACATTACAGTGCAATGTGATCCCTACCTACAAATGTAGCTATTCTATTGGACTAGGCTTGTTGCGCTTATTTTTGTTTTTTTGCAAGTTGCCACATGTCACCAACTGTGCCCAATAACTCTAATCCATTGATACTACATATTATGGAATAAATGGAAGGGATATGTAGACAGTACATAAAATGAGCTTCAAAAAAGTTTAATTTACTGAAGAAGCAGAAAAAATGTTCCCAAAGATAACAAAACTACATGATTTGAAAAGCAGGCCTCAGAAGTTGAGGTTTACATGTGACCACAGAGTAAATAGCATGGCACTTACTTTCCTTGTCCAGGTAACTCCAACACTGCAAGAATTATAGCAGCAGTTCACAAACAACTCATTCAAAATAACAAAATTTTGCAAATTACCTCTGGTTTTCCTGTATTGGGAAGATGGCAGTGAGAAAGTCATATATAATATTATAATGGTATCCTCCTCTTGTTGATCCACGTAGTATAGGTAAAAGCAAATTCGATAGTCAGATACCAGACGCATCCTTTACAAGTTATGTCGAGGGTGATGATAGCTCTGCAGTACTTTTGCAAACTCCCTCTGCACTCCACCATAGCATCAAACTAATTGTTAAAGTTCTAAATGAGGTTGATATCAGATTTCTCCCTTCACTAGAATCTTTGCTGCCTAGTATCCAGTGCTGACTACTTCTTACAAAGGATTTCAAACTCAGTAGAGGATCCAGCAAGCAATAAATATCTAACTTAAAAAGTGAGCTGTTTATGATTAGTCATGTCTGGGGTGGTCACACCTTTATAGAATCTTCAGTCCAATCTTCATGTTCCATTGAGGGTGAGTTCGGGCTAAATTAGGCTTCTTGAAGGCTGGCTTCCTGTTCAGGTTGAAGAAACCTTCATGCAATGAAGGCCTTCGAAAGGTATTAATGCGTCTGCGCAGCAATTGTGTATCGTCGATATTCGTCGATGTCATAGTTTTGCCTTTTCTTGTTTTGTTCTAACATATCTAACTTTTTAAATATTACTTGTGCATCATCGTTTCATTTTAATTTCTGGTATTTCAATATTTTATTGTTAATAACTTTGTTATTCCTGCCTCTACCAGGATGAGGAGTCCGTGACTGTTTTGAACGCAAGACGGAATATATACAAAGGGTCTAAGTAGAACTGTCAGTGATAGTGGAGATTTAAAACCTCCTTCTTACCTAGCAGTCTAGGAAGATGTGGGAAACAGTCAAGGATGATCACACGCTTTTATACTTAGGACTTTGTCATTCTAACACCCACTAGTGGGTCTTACCTCTTTCAAGTTGGCTATGAGCCCGTTTGTCCGAGTTCGCGAACACTTTGCACGGAATAAAGCATTTTCCACTTGCTAGGCAGTCCCAAACACTTCCATTTGCTTGAGTAGCACCAGCTCTAGGACGTTTCCTGAATGCTTTAGACTGTAGCATGAATCTGCCACTGAGTTCTCGAAAGAATAAAATACTTACTTTACAAATAGTTTTATGTGTTTCAGTTTCTTCTTTACACTATCCCAATAAAGCCAATAGCATCAAATATTAGTCATGTTATGTTATGCTAATGCAATGAAATATCACTGATCTTCAATGACTTGGGTGACCCTTGGAATTGTGTGAGTGGTATACATACAAGGGTCTATTGTGAAAACCTTAGATAATCTTGCATAATAGAAAAAAGTTATTTTAACCAATTGCTTTATGCTACTTAATTAAAACAGACACTTTCAAAAGCACTTGCATTGTAAGAATACTTGATGCTGTATAGGTTCATTACTACGTAATACAATTTCTGGTTATTTTATTTATTAGCTTTCGTAGTAGATTATAACTATAAATAGTCAAAACGTTTCGACCCGTAGGTCTTCATCAGTTGACAAAAAAACACAATACTGAAAATGACAAAAAACAAAACCAGTTCAATAAAATGCAAAAACCCTGAGGATGCACTAGTTATAGTGACGCTATAATAGGTTGCCATGTTGGATTTAACTCCAGGCCATTGTCCAAGTTAGATGTTGATGGCAGGCTTTGGATCACTACTGCTTCAGTAATCCTTCTTCTGGTGTAGTTCTCAACTCTCTCTTTCACTTTGGCCTCCAACCAATTTACTTTATGATTACTGTTCCATGCATGTACAGCTATACCATTCTTCTCATCATGCCTTTTTACTGCATATTGGTGTTCCTTTAAACGTTTGTCTAGTGTACGTCTTGTTTCCCCTATATATACCATACTGCAGTCCATACATGGGATTTCATAAACTACTCCTTTGATTTTTGATTTTTCTCTGGGTGTTTTTACCTTCATTAGATGTTTCTTGAGGGTTGGCTGTTGCTGAAGGTTTTCTGCAATACAAGTACATGAATCCTATGAATGTATGTAAAGATTTTTGTGACCGTTCAGTAATTTGTGATTGTTTGGTAAAGGGTCTCTGCAATTATGGTGAAGGTTCCATGAACAGTTTTAAATGGTGAAGCTCAGTAAGCATTAATATTCTTACCTGAACTGGAGAAAAGCATCGTGTTATTGATCGATCTTTACCTGTTGAATTAAGAGGGTTTGGTAAAGAATCTTCAAAATCAATATCCCAAGTATAGTGCAACTTGTGATTGTTCTAGGTTGCAAGTGAAAGGGCAGTTTGTCATAGAAAACTACATTCATACTCAGAAAATGCTTGGTAACTAGAGAAAAACATTTAATGTTAATTAAAGGTCTTAATAGCAGTGATTGAAATATGTAGAATCAGTCACTGGCTGAGTGATTGCTTATGCTAACTGTGACGCTCTATTTTTCGTACTTTTTCTAGCAACCCTATATCTGCTATTAACATTTTATATGTTTAAATATATTCATGGCATGCAATATTTGATAAAAGACATCAATATCGTAAGTAAGTGACTTATATTCTAATTCTTGAACATGACTTGGTCCCAGATAAGAGTGGGAAAGGATTTTCTATAGGGATTTCTTGGGAAGTTTTATAGCTATCATAATAGACTTGTTATGTTGGATTTTTTTTATATGGTTTCTGGGACAAGTAAAAAAAAAGAACCCTGCAACTATTGGTAAAGGGTTTCTAGAAGTTCAGTATAGTTTCTGTGAGTGGGTTGTTTAGAGTGCCTATGAGGAGTCTGTGTGATTTTTGGTAAAGTTTGCAAGATAATAATATGAATAAAGTAATCATAGACTGAATTATGCATGAAAGTAAGTACTGTTAGCAAATAGTAAAGCTAATAGTCTTCTATAGAAGTGTTTTGGAATGTTGTATGGGATGTAACTTTGTTAAAATTAAAAAAATGTTATGATTATTCAATTTATTTGTACATATAGAATTGCAAAGAGTGCACCTCTGATGAAATCACCAGGGCTACAAGATCAAATCGGCTCTCCATCCAAGAGAACGGATCAACTTGTGCTCAGTAATTAAGTGGAAACAAACTCTCCTGGACTGTTCCTTGCTACATTTGTCACAAAATGACAATTCATGTTCATAGAGCTGATTTTATTCATATGTATATTTTGTGGTTATTTTTTTATATTAAAACTTTTTTTTTCCAACATTTAAGGAGTCTGAAATCAGATATTTTGAGTACATGAAAGTAAGGTAACACATACAGTTTCCTGACCTTGTCATGTATAAGAAATTTGACGTTCACTTCATGAAATGAGGATTACACATGGTATTTTTGTCTCTGACATGAATACAGGAAATTTGACATTTGGTACATGAAATGAAGATGACACGTGGTTTTTATTGCTTGTGACATGTATACAGGAAATGCATCTGAAATTTGGTAGATGAAATTTCAGATACTTGAAATCGGTCCTGTCAGGTACCTGAAATTGTGCTCTATCATATACCACCATGTAGCAGGAAATGTACAGGAAATTCCGGGATTTCCTGTACTTTGACACAAGCAAACTGGATGGAATTTCCTTTGCCTTTCAAGCATCTATCATGCATGAGGAAACTTCACTTTTTTTGTAGTGAACGGCGCTTGATATAACATGTTTCACAAATTAGGAATGCATAAGCTTTTATCTCTTATATTCTCCACCACTTGGTTTAGTTACATCACTTTCCCTCTCCTGCTCTTTCTTCTTGAGCTCTTTCTTCAAGAGTAACGGATTCCCTTCTGCTCCTTCGTCTGTACCTCTTCCTGATTCTCAGTCTCACTGTACTTCAATCCGTGATTATGGACTGCCTTCCCAGTTGAATCCTCACTTGTTCTTAGCTACACACAAGTTGTCATTTCCTTAACCCATTCACAGGCGTAAGCACATATGGCATTGATCATTCAGTCGGCACTTCTCTGAGTAAAAAAAATCGATTATCCAATGTAACATTCAAATTTTTTTTTTACGTTGATGTGACGTAGCACTTCCTGTAATAAAAAACATTGGAAATGAAAGCATCAGTATTTTATTTTTTAGAATACTTTAAAAAATTATGGTTGCCGTAACGTCTGCCCAAATTTTTTTGTATGGTACGAGGCTGCTCTGAAGCTCAGAATTTAGTTACTAAAGTGAACAAGCCGTGCACTGTGTTTGAACTCTGTAGCAGCGTCATGACTGAGTTTAAGATCAAACCATCATAAAAGGTAAGTCCGAATTTTTAGCTTTAAAAATGTATGAATATTTTATTTTTTATTTCGTTTCTATAAAGGCATTTCAGCAAGAATTGAATTTTTTAAGCATATCAACACCAGACTCTTTACTATTACGCAAAAGAAGTAAAGTTGGAGTGAGCGAGTAAGATCGGCATGATGAAGGAACAAGCAAGTAAGCGACAAACATAGGCCAGATGACACAAACAGTAAACAATTAACTATTACTTCACACATGACTGAACATGAGGACCAACATGCATTCACACACACACACACACACACACACTCATTACTTTCATGTAAACACCCCCCTTGGACTGAGCTACATTATATAGTGGACTGACCCAGCTCAGTCAAGTTCAGTTGTGGTTGTTTTTCAGTTGTTGCAGTTGTGGTTCAGGTCCCTCTGCTATACAGTTCTTCAACTCTTCTAGCCATTATCCTGGAACTCTTCTTCATTGCATATTTTTCTTGAATACTATTCAACTTTCTATTCATTTACTCATCGTTGTATTATCATCCTACTTCAATTTCAAAACCTATTTACTTTGATTGTCTGGGGTGTTGTTTAACTTCACCCTAGGCTAGCATCATACAGCGGAACATTTGCGCAGGAAGCGACATTCCCAGTGCAGTGTTCGGTTCCTTCAAGGGTGAGTTGTGTTGCTTATACTGAGTAACCAGCTGCTATGCTTAATAGCACACTAGATGATTCAAGTATCATAGTCTGTAAAGAGAAGAGCTAAAAATTCGGACTTACCGTTTCTAACGGCATTTTAGCTGAAGCTTAATTTCCGACGATCTCAGAGTTGCTACAGGGTTCTGACAGAGTGCATGGCTTATTCACCTTCTAGTCACTGTATTCTGAGTTTCAGAGCCATGTACTAAAAAAAAATTCGGGTGGACAAACGCTTAATGGAAGCGTTCTAGTAGCCATACTTTAAAACAAATCATTAAAAAACAACAAATACCAGTGTACTCATTTTTTTTCAATATTTTATTACAGGAAGTATTACACCAGAGTAACGTAAAAACAAAAAAAATTGAACGAACTGAATTTTAAAAAAATCGGAGAATCGAGAGCAGTGGCAATGCTGAGAATTTTAGGCTTGGACAGTACAAGGGTTAACCATCAATTCACTATCCTGGCCCAGCTAATCAATTATTTATGAACACGCACGTTGTTGTCATCAATATTATTGGCGAGCGAGACACTTACAGGGGTAACACAATTGAAAATCGGGGATGTTTGTTTATTTATATATATGTTTGGACGTATGTATGTCATTTTGTACTTTGACCCTCCGTGTTTTTATGTTCGCTCCGCGTTCGACCCCGTCCCAAACTTCACTAAACAGAATCCTCCGGTTTAGCGACCATTACCCGTATCACCTTAGAATTTGAATTGTTTACCGCTTTGAATTCTTTTGCGGGTGCAGTTAAAATGCAAAAACTTATGGGAGCTCCATTTCTATTCGAGTTAGTCGCTATTTGTCACAGTTATAAGCCCTACTCAACAGCATTAACTTGTAAGTTCATTGTCCACTAGACGAACCACGAAGGTAAGTCTTGCGTAGGTATTGATTTTGTTGCTTCTTTTTCAATTCAAACAGTTGCGGGGAGCGGTTACTATGGCATTGAATCCCCTTTACCGCATACGTAATTTAAAAACTCGACTTTATTTTAGTAGCTTGAGTGTTAGTTGTT
>WLWI01003049.1_pt1 | contig 14377 bp, 9 predicted proteins | sample 6701501 | NCBI WGS metagenome assembly WLWI01 (sample SAMN12718690, study PRJNA515312) | sponge metagenome | isolation source: marine sponge | host: Mycale hentscheli | place: New Zealand: South Island, Marlborough, Capsize Point | collected 2014-11-01
ACCTCGAGCACGAAGAAGAGGGGGTTACATTCGAAACGCTTTATCGGTTCCTCTTTGTGCGGGACTACGGTTATGGAGGTGTCTGGAAACGGCTGCGTTGGTTGTATTGGGCCTGGCGACAGATAAGTCCCAAGGTGTCTCCGCCGCCTGCACTGGTCGACGCAACGCAGACTCTGCGCATGTCGGTATCAGGAGAATTGCAATAAAGGTTGGTGGTCGACCTCTTGGCACGTCTTGGTGAGGAGCGTAGGCACTACGCTTCCCAGACTCTGGACGTTAACGGTGGCCTCATCGTTGCTGCGGTTCGCGATGAAGCCCTTGTCTTCGTCAAGACCTTTGCGGCGGAGCACCTCCAGATCACAAGCAATAACTCCAAGCCTGTCATCAAACTCTTTTCTTATTTCCCGTTCTTCCGGTGATTCCGTTGGAGTAATTAAGTGGGGCCCTCAAAAACCCTCTCATTGAATAGTGTATTCGCGCTATACTTCAGTCTGTTGAAATAGGTGTTACACCTGTTTTCTTATGAGAAGTAAGCAGTTTTACACACAAAATGGCAGCCAGGTAAAAATGTTTTTACTAATTCGTGCAGAGCAGTCTTTCAAAATAATATTTGCTAGTAGTTCATAATCGGAAATAGACGTATCAAACTAATAATAGACTACTAATGTAACTTTAGAATGAAGCATACAGACGAACAGAGCGGGGGGAAAGTTGCACTATTTATTCTGGCTAGTACTATATCGTAGTATGCTGTCGCAGATTTTATCCGTAAACACGTTGATAAAATCGGCTTAGTAATAGCCTCTAGCCCCATCAGATTTAGAAAATATCCATAATGAAAAATAGCAGTCACATCGACTCGGATTCACGGATATTTTTATTCCTACAAGGCCCGAATTGTTCTTTTTTCCCACGGCTTGCAATCGAACTCAATAATCTTGGTCATCATACGTTGAGAATTAATCTATGTTTTGGCGATTGGCTAATATGGCCAAGGAAAGGCGCATCGAGCTATCGAGGGAAACTTGATGACTGGCCGGAATACTTCAATAATTATGTGAAAAAAAATAAGGTTACAGATTTAATCTTACTCGGGGAACAACGTCCATACCATAAAACCGAGATATCAATTGCGAAAGAATTAGAGATTGATGTCACTGTAACCGATTTCGGTTATTTAAGACCTGGCTGGATAATTCTTGAAAAAGATGGGATATCGGGTAACTCATGTTTCCCCAAAGATCCAGTAGTTATAAAAGAAATAGCAGATAACTTACCTGCCCCTAATATTGAAAATCAGTTTGAAGATAGTTTTTGGATGATGACTTGCTTTGAAGTGACATATCATTTATTAACCTCGCTGTTCCATTTTTTATACCCGCATTATCGTTGGCATCATATTCGACACCCATTGTTGGCATACATTAGTACAGGGCTAAGACTTTTGAAGAGTAAAAATAACAACAGCAAGGCAGCTAATCTAATTAGCAATATAAAAAAGTCAAAAACTCCATTTTATTTGTATCCTCTACAGATGCAAAACGACTATCAGTTAAGAGCTTACTCACATTACACAGATCAGAAAGACGCGGTCCAGGAAGTGATTGCTTCATTCTCGGAACATGCCCCTGAAGACGCTTTACTCATAATAAAAATCCACCCATGGGATAGTGGTATGGATGACTGGGAAAAATATTGCCTTTCAATTGCCAAACGTTATGATTTAGAAAATAGAGTAAAATACATTGACGGCGGTAATCTTATGACACTGCTTGAGAATACGGCAGGAACTGTCATGGTGAATAGTTCTGTTGGAATAAGTGCCGTACTAGCAGGTTGTCCAATAACTGTCTTAGGAGAAGCAGTGTTCGATGTACCTGGCCTGACATATCAAGCTGGCCTGGAACGTTTCTGGGTCGAACACACACCACCAGACCCTAAGTTATGCGATGCTTATATACGTGCGCTTGTGGGGACAGTGCATGTGAAAGGAGTTTATTTTAAAGAACCCGGGTTAAGTTGCGCAGTAAAGGAAAGTGCCGAACGTTTGACCAAACGGCTGATAAACAAGCCGTACATTAAACAGCCAACTACAATCTAAGTTAGATAATTTATAGTTCCTATTGAATGTAGTAACAAGTTATTTTGTTTTGAATGCCATAAAGCTGTTACTATCGGCTCAGAATGTGTATCTATCTCACACTTCCTCAATACTATTATTCAACTGCATAAACATTCACTATCGTTGCTACATTCGGTTGTTCATGAGGATACTTTAAACTTCGCTTTTTTAAATAATTTCTTAATCCTTCGTCAAGTGCGTGTATTGTTATTTCATGCCATTTTTCAGAAAATCTAGGTAAGTCAATTACCTTCAATTCTCCAGCGAATACTACCTTACCAAAATGATAACCATTGGCAATAATTTCAATGGTAGATGGACCTTTCTTATAGGGTGAGACTGCTGACAAAGCTATTTTATTTGCATGATTATTTCTCATATATATATTGGCGGAATCTACGCTTGGCACAAAGAATTGTTCGTTGGAAAAATTTTTAGCACTATCTCTTAAGGCAAAGTTATTTTTAGTCTTACACCATTGTCCGCCGCTACGTCCTAATATGAGTCCAAACTCTGCTTTCAGGGTTCTTTTTTCAAGGACTGATTTGGTTATCTTTTCATATAATGATTAGTGACAATCGTTATCTTCATCATCAATATGATATTTATTTAATAGATTATAAAATTTTTCTTTAAACACTTTTTAGACACAATTATAAATAACATAATCTTTTTCTAAAAAATATATTTTATTGCCTTCACTTATTTTAATTTCCTTTTTAATCCTGAGTTTATTCTCTACATTGATTTTGGCGGCAATAAAGAATTCTTGTCACAGAACAACAATATGCATTTGTATAATTCTTGTTGAATATCGATTAGTGAGTAAGTTGAGACAATTTTGCGACAGTCAGATATATATGGCATAGAATTATCTGCATAATTTTTAATAAATTGAAATTGTTTGTTATTGAGATTCTGATTTGTTTTTTTCACTATGCTTTGCAAAATTCAATATTTCATTAACATCCATGTTTAATAAATCTGAGTACTTAATATCTCCCAAGTCAAATTTTTTATAATGAGTCAATATATGTATATTTTTTGCGAATTCAATATTTGATATTAATCTATCTTCAGGCTCTCTTAGAATGGTTATAAAGTCTAAATTCTCAGAACTATATATCGAATCTATATCATGCCTAGGCAAGTGTCCGCCATACTTTTTTGTTTATGGACCAATATTTTTAAAATTGTCTCTATTTTCATGACTAAGGTCTCTATCACTTTGGGGAAACTCCGTTCTTAAATAAGAACCAAAAGAAGTTCCAGCTGTTTTAGGGACATGAATAAAAAATATTTTTTCATGCGTCATCATACATGACAGTATAGTTACCTATATTTCCAGGATTATCCAGGATTGGCTATTCGTAAACTAATCATTGAGCTGAACGTTAAGTTGTGGAATCGACTTTAAGAGCGCTTCTTTCATATTCAGCCTGGCTTTCTTGTATTTATCATCTAATGATTTCATTTTAGAACGTTCTACGTGGAGAAATACATGTTTAGCACCAATTTTCTTTATGATTTCTACAAAAGAATGACATTCAGAATTGCTGCAATTATCTTCATCAAAAATGTATTTAACTACTAATTTAGCTCCACCTTCAGTTGTTGCCTCGTTATATTTAGTAAGAATTTTTATAACTTTTTCAAATTGGTCTCTTCCATGTTTGACTTTGTACATTTCACAAGTCCCAGCATCCAACGAAGTAGTAACGGCATCTCTTGAATCAGTATTTTCTTTTAATAAACGATATATTCTATCAGAGTAGACACTAGAATTTGTGGATATTGCTACAGGATTACCATTTGATTTTGCCAACTCAATAATAGCTTCTAACTGCGCTTTTAATAGAACTGGCTCTCCTCCCCCGATTACTATAACTGCACTTGGATTAACATATTTCGAATTAAACAAGTCATGCAATATAGGCATGATATCAATAGGTTTTTCCGATGTATAAATATCGCAGTAAGAGCACTTTTGGTTGCAAAAAGTATAGTGGTTGAGCACTATTCCATGATTAATAACATATGGCTTTGGCTTTTTTGACCATTGCTGGAATGATAAATAGCCACACCCTTCACATTGGGTTTCAATTGCCGTAGTGTTATTTCCCTTCCTTAATTCATCAATTTTTTTTATTACTCTTCCAATATTGACTGGTTCATTCTCATATTTCATGATTTCAGGCATATCCTTGAAATCTCTTCTACAACAAACCTTTAGTGAATTATCATACGAAAAATGCAAAGTCCCATATTCTAATTGTGCACAGCTGAGCCATTCGTATTCTTCTGGCATAAACCGTTCAGGTTGCACTGAGTGGTCAGTTGAATTGCTTGCTTTTGTCATAAAACGCACACTATCAAGTAGAGTTTTTGTACATATATTAAAAACTAAATTAGCATTTATTAGTGGAATTTTCTTGTCCGCTTTCACTGGTTAGTGGAAGCTTAACCAGATAATTAAAACCTACTACTTTTAGTCGAATGCAGAAAGTATTACATAATTCAGAGAATATATGTGTGAGTAACTACACCCCAACAATCCTTTTTAGCTAGGGGCACCTGCCGCAAGGCACGCTCCCTTGCCTCTCTCATATTGACTTTATATGACCCTAATACCATAGCTTCTGGGTCTTCATACTCAGCAATGACATGTTTTACACACTTTTCATACAGGACTGGTTTGTCGCTTAAGATAACCGCCTGAATGTTTCCCATAACAAAATATCCAATAAATATTATCTTGGTAATTATATGGAAAATACGAAAAGGATTTAAGTTAATTGGTGAACAGGATTGTTTTTAAATTTTACGACTTCTTCAGCAAGTATCTCAATAGCTGTTCGAATCTGCGTTTCCGTATGATTGGTACTTAGAAAGAAACGTAATCTGGCAGCTCGCTCCTCAACAGCTGGATAAACAATCGGTTGTACATTAATGCCTCGTTCAAACAAGCTGTTCGATAGTCTGGCACTGAGTATCGAGCTTCCGATTATTATCGGAACAATGGCATAACCCTGAGAATAACCGGTATCCAGCTTCGCTTCGGTTGCGAGTTGAAAAAACATACTGCTTATTTTTCTTAATTTCTGAGCCCGTTCAGGTTCAGCTTTCAATATGTTTAAAGCTGAAAGCGCTGCAGACGCTACCGGCGGGGACATTCCAACGCTATAAACAAATCCGGGAGCAGTATATCTAAGGTTCTCTGTAAGACTTCGGCTACCTGCAATATAGCCACCACAACTAGCGAGTGTCTTGCTAAGTGTTCCCATAATAATATCGATTTCTCCAGCATCGATTTCTTGCTGCTCCTGTATTCCCCCTCCATTTTTCCCCAGGACACCAAGTGAATGGGCTTCATCTATCATTAGGAATACTTTATGTCGTTTTTTTATTTCCAATACCTTGTGCATATCCGGCATATCGCCTTCCATGCTGTAAAGTCCTTCCACGACAATAACCACTCGCTCAAATCGACTTCTATTTTCCTCGAGAATTTTATCCAGCGCGTCATAATCGTTATGAGGAAACGACAAGCGTTTTGCACCAGACAAGATCGCGCCTTGAATTACACTGTTGTGGACAAGGGAATCATGAAGTATAAGATCCTTGTCCCCGAACAAGCACCCAATCGTTGTAACATTTGCAGCATGTCCACTGACAAACACAACACAATCTTCGGTTTTATGGAACGCAGCTAAATTTGCTTCCAGTTCGCCATGTATTGGTCTCTCCCCTGATACGGTGCGACTGGCGGAAGCAGAAGTTCCGTATCTATCAATCGCCTTTTTCGATGCTTGAGATACTTTTGGATGGCCATTTAGGCCCAAATAGTTATAACTAGAAAAATTAATATAACTTTTACCAGAAATCAAGGTTGTATCGCTCGCTACTGCATCGTGACAGCGATAAAATGGGTTCTCTATGCCGAACTTTTCCGCTGCGATAGCCTGAATTTGAAGTTGCTTTAATCCGGGAAATTCGTCGACTTGATAAAACTTTTCTGGTATGTCTGCTGACATCCGTGACAAATTGGGTTTTGTCATGGCGGACGAACCAATAATTTCCTTATTACGACTCTTCATCCTATCGATAATGCGCTGTTTATGATCGGTCGATAATCCAAAAATGTTTTTATCTGTATCGGTCACCTGGGTAAATGCCTGTTAATTTTTATACCCTCATCTATATCTTCCACCATTTTTTCCATGTCTTCTCCTGTTAGTTCCTCTGCGTGAGTAAGTGCAAGTGATGAGGCTATAACTACCGTGGAGATAGGAGAAACGCCTATATCATCTTTCTCGCTATATAATGCCTTTATCAAGCGGGATGCCAAGCTATCCACTGTGATATTATTAGCCAGTACCATCAAGGGTATGTCCACACTAAAACGTGAGCCTATTACGGTTGCTAACTCCATCCCCATTAAAGAGTCAACGCCGATTTCCTGAATCGGTTTATGATGCTCAATCTTGTCCTCAGCGATGTGTAAAATCCTGGAAAGTTCTACCACTAACATATTAATAACAACTACCTGTTTCTCGTCATCTGAAAGTCCATCAAGAATTTCGAGAATATCTTCACCACTATAAACATCATTCTCATCAACACCATGCATTATCTCCTTGAACATATGGGAGTGTGCTATCGGCAATGTTCTTTTCATACTCTCCCAGTTTGCTTTTAACACAACGGCGTGCGGAATATTGTCGCTTAACAATAACTTCTCCAGTTTTTCAAAGGCTTGCCTGCTCGTAATACCTTTGATTCCCAATTTACTTGTAAAACGTTCCCGCAGCTCATGTTCACGTGCCAGATACCCTGCATCAGTAATAGCATCCCAGGAAATAGCCAGGGCTGTTAGTCCCGCCTCATGCCGATATTTCGCCAATGACTCAAGATAATAATTTGCGGTGACATAGTTTGCCTGCCCTGGATTACCTATGCATGTAGTCGCTGATGAATAAAGTACAAAAAAATCTAACTGTTGGCCCAGGGTTAGATTATGAAGATTCCATGCACCCAGAATTTTAGGTTGTAGTACTAAATTCCAACTATCCATAGACATGTTTTTTATCATGCCATCGTCCAACACCATGGCCGCGTGTACTACGCCTCTAAGCGGGTTTACTGAATCGCTAATCTCTCGTAATACTCTTTGTAAACCTATCGCGTCTGTCACATCACACAACTCAATTTTAATATCAACACCTTGTGAGGCGAACTCATTGATTGTTTATCTTCTTCATTGTTTACGCCTGAGCGGCCAATCAAAACAAGATGCTTTGCTCCTTTACTTATCATCCATCCCGCCGTTTCCAGACCAAAACCTCTAGTTCCACCCGTAATCAGGTAAGTTCCATTTCCGTTAAGATTAAAATCCCCAACAATTTCCTGATTCTTTGCCTGTATGTTTTCTGAATTAGAGGACAACACTATTTTTCCGAGGTGTTTTGATTCTTGCATATAACGAAAGGCACTTTGAACATCAGCCAGGGGATATACCGTATGTGCCAGAGGACGGAAAACACCTTTATCAAAAAACTGCATGATGTCATCAAAAAGTAAATGAGCCAATTCAGCCTGATGCAATAAGACTTGATCGGCGTCCACCCCAAAATACGTTATGTTGTTTCTAAAGGGTTTTAAATCAATTTTAGTGTTTTCGTAGAAATCTCTCTTGCCAAGTTCAAGGAATCTTCCGAATGGTCGCAGTAATTTAAAGTTCTTAAATATCGCCTCTCCTGACAATGTATTTAAAACTACATCCACACCTTCACCATTGGTTATCTCGTCAATTTGAGTTGCGTAATCAAGCGTTCTTGAGTTAAAAACATGCTCTACACCTAACAATTGAAGAAATTGCCTTTTCTCTTTTGTTCCTGCGGTAGCAAATATTTCTGCATCACAATGGTGAGCATATTGTATCGCCGCCAGGCCTACACCACCGGTTGCTCCATGGATTAATACTCGTTCGCCCTGTTTCAGTCTCGCCAAATGTCCCAGAGCGTAGTAAATCGTAAAAAAGGCCGTTGGAACTGTCGCCGCTTCCTCGAAACTCCAGGAAGGAGGCTTGCGCATGACTGATGTAACACTCGTAATAACATGTGACGAAAAACTTGCTGGCGCATAGGCAAGTACTTCATCTCCCGGGCTATACCCTAAAACTCCTTTTCCAACCGAGGTTACGATTCCCGAGCACTCCAGTCCCAAGCTCGCACCTGCATAACCTGCATCGATCATTTCCGCAGGTAGTAAGCCTGAAGTAAACATCAAATCCCGAAAATTCAAAGCGCTTGCGAGGACCCTTATTTCAATTTCATTTTTCTCAGGTGCAGCCCTTAATCCTTGCTTCCAATATAAATTATCGAAGTTTCCTGCTTGATCAAATGACAAGTGAAACATTTTCTCGTCATCCACTTTTACATTACCGTTGTCCTTGTTGTTGAATCTATCAGCCACCTGGAAACGAAATACTTTTCTAACAGCATTAGATAATACTACTTCTTCTTCTCCATCATTTTGGAGCAACTCTGTGTACAGTAATCTGGCCGCAGAATGAATATTTTTGCCAATGCGTAAATCAATTAATCTACTTTCTATGTGAGGGTATTCGTTCATTAAAACACGTCCCATGCCCCACAATGTGGCTTGCGAGGGATTGGAAGACTCACCAGAATCATATTTTTCACCAGCATAAAATGCATTCGAAGTTATCAGCCAGAACTGCAAACCTTCGCTTTTAGTGTGCTCTGCAAGCTGATTCACCAAATTTCCTACGCGCATTGCGCGTTTCGCTATTTTTTGACTAATATCCTTTTCTGGACTGCTCTGTTGTAATTCAATATCAGAAAGATATATCAAATGGTCGGGGTAATTATTGCCAGTGACTAATTCACCAAAAAGAGAGTCCATACCCTCTCTACCATCTAAATCAACCGGCATAAAGCTTGATTCAATGTTTGCTTCTACTAATGTATTACACGCAATTAATGCATGGACACCGTTGGCGTTAAGTTCATCTTTTAATTCATTTGCAATCGTAAATGAATCGCCATGGACATCCGCAACCAATAAGCATGATTTGCCCTGCATTTCCGCGACAGCTTTATCTTTTTTTCCCCTCATCGACCGTCTCGCGGTAATTAAAAACTTATGCGCCTGAGTCAGGAATTGATCTGTAACAATGCAACTATCTTCAAAGCCGGACTTATCCAATGCAAACAACCAATCTTCTGCGTCATTCAGTTTCGAGCTTAACTGTGACACATCTGAAGTTGGATACCACCATGCTGGATCCGCGCCAAGGTTAAGATTGGCAATACGGCTAGGCGCTTCCTCTTGTATTATTAGAACGCCGCCGGAAGACAATAAATAAGAAAGGTTTGAGAATGTCTCAAGCAAAGCATCACATAAATACAAGCAATGAGGCACAATAACAATGTCAAACTCACCCTCTCTAAACTTTTGTTTTATTGCAGCATAAGTTACGTCTGCGCGATTGACGCCAACATTAGGGTAGTCTTTGTAAAGTTTGCTAGCTTGCGATTCCGTATCGTCATGCTGAGCAATAATTTCATAATCACAAAAATCAGTAGCTAATTTGGAAATAAATTCAATAGATATTCGTGAAGAAGGTCCTTTTATCTCGGCGATTCGAAGACGACGACGGCCTTTGGGCCACTGATCCAGAATGTACTCTAATATCGCTTGCGAAATATAATCCGAAATTGATATTTGTTTGCTAAACCCTGTCATTTCTTGATCTACATCGTGAGTTTCGTCTGAACCTTTATCTTCCGAGCCATGGAGAAGTTTATTAACAATATCGAAACCTTTCATTGCCGTAGACAATGTAGGTTCAATATATTCTGGACAATCTGCCAGTAAGGAGCGCCAAATAGCGACCGGATCATCCTCTTCTTTCAGGTCATTTAAACTCCATACATCATCAGACCTGCTTGCCTTACCATCTTGTTCAAGAATACCTAATAAGAAGACAAGATAATTATTCTGGTACTCAGGAATACCCAATGTCTGGGACAACGATTCAATTGTAAATTCGTTTAAGTGTACACCCAACTGATGTAATGTTCTTTCAGCAAGTGCTGAGGCCAGCGCATCAAACAGTGGCATAATGAGATTGTTAAAATTCTGTTCCTGCTCCAATAATTGTTCAGGCAAACATAAGTCACTTATAAATTTCTTCAACTCCTCATTGGTAGGTAGTGGTGAAATGAATTCAGGTTGGATATGATTCTTAGGGACAAGATTTATGTTGTATATTGAAGGAGCGTTCAGTTTACCGACATGTGCTGGTAATGCTTTAAATAGACATTGATTAATTTTCACCAAACACTTTCCATTCTCATCCAGTAGTAAAAATGAAGCTGTTACTGAATTCTGTTCGTACTTATCTACATTGCATAAACAGTAACTAATATTCTCAGTATCTCCTATTACCTTGATCTCAGAAATAGAGATAGGAATAAACGTGCTAGATAAGTCAACTCCTTCACTTTTCGATAATAAGGGGAATAATGTATGGAAAGCTGAATCCAATATTACTGGATGAAGAACATGCGGATCTGTATCTATTTTTAATATCTCTGCAGTGTTGATGCTCGCCATGATACCTTCATCACCTAGCCAGACCGTATGAACACCTTGAAATTGTGGGCCGTAGTCGAGACCCATAGCAGCAGCAGATTGATAGAGCGTATCGGCCGATATTATTTCAAGACTCCTGTCCTTGAGCGTATCAACATCGATGCTCAGATCGTCGGTTTCGGAGACAGATTTGATTAATCTGCCAGTCACATGCACTACCCAATCCTCTTCAATTAGACGTTTCCTGCTCTCTATAGAAAATCGCATATCTTCACGAGAAAGTGTAAATTTAGTTTCCCTACTTTCCTCCGCTTCTAACACCATTGGCTTCAAAATATCCAGATTGCATATTTCATGGTATTTGCGAGAGAACTGAGAATTTGATGCAGACAATGCCATCTCAATATATGCAGCAGCAGGATAAATTACTGAACTGCAAATAACATGATCAGCCAGGTACTCCTGAACCCTGGTGTCGATGAGATTTATCCAAACACCTTCGATACTTTTATTTTCGATACCGAGTAAAGGACTATCGAATTTCCTGTTTATTGAATCTTGCGATGCCGGGACTGTGTACTCCTGACGATCCCATGGGTAGGGAGGAAGTAAAGCAAATTCGTAAGTTGCTGGAAAAAAGTGGCTAATCTCTAGTGATTTTGAAGACAAATAAGATTTAAATACAGCTTCTCTCATACAATCTTCTTCATCATTTCTACCACGTCGCAGGGTACTAATTATTTCTCCTGTAACATTTTTATTATTCAGACATTCACGAATGTATCTATGCAAAACGGGACGAGGGCCAATTTCCAGAAATATTCGACCATTATTTTCAATCAAATTCGACAAGGCAGATTCAAACTGAACCGGCTCTCTTATATTGTCCCACCAGTACTTTACGTCGAGAACCCGGCCATCTATCTTTTTCCCAGTTACACCTGATATAAAATCTACCTTTGGGTTTTCACACTCATAATTATCGAGACTTTCCATGAAATGATTTTCCACTGAGTCCATAACGAAACTATGAAAACCATAATCCAATTCCAGCTCGTAATGTACTACTTCATCATCACGTAATATATTACTTAGCTTCTTAATAGCTGAAGGTTGTCCAGACACTGTTACGGATTTTGGGCTGTTAATCGCTGCTAACTGAAGCTCTCCATTAAAATCCTTGAGAATAGGTTGAATTTCTATGGCAGATAGCTGTACTGCTACCATTTTTCCTTGACCTTTGGTCTTGCTCTGCGCCTCGCTACGGTAGAAAATCAGATTCACCGCATCCTCAAGCCTTAAAATATCGGCGGTATAAGCCGCCGCCACTTCTCCCACGCTGTGGCCTACAACCGCATCAGGTTCAACGCCTTCTGCACGTAACATTTCTACAATACCAACCTGGATCGCGAATAAGAGTGGTTGAGCGATTTCAGTATATGTCAGACGCGAGGCGTCCCCATCTATTTGTAATTCTTCTAGAAGTGACCAACCTGTCAGAGGTTCAAGCAAAGCATTAATCTTATCTATAGATTTTCTGAAGACCTTGTGCCCAAGAAGATTGCTGGCCATACCCTGCCACTGAGAACCATTTCCTGAAAATACAAATACAATACGCGCTGATGGGGCAACGGCATTCAGGCTAGTCAAACAATTTACGGATTTTCCTTCGACAAAACTCAGTAGTGTTCCTCTAATTTCATCAATACTTTCTCCATGGGCAATCAAGCCATGATTGAGTCGTTCTCGGCGCTTAGCAACTGTTGAAAAAATATTATAGATTTCTCTATCGCTTAAGGGCTTAGCCAATAATGAGTGAAACTGCATTGCTCTATCTTTAAGGGCTTGCGCTGAACCTGCACTAAGGTAAAGCGGAAACAGTTTCCCGGTGTTTGTTAAGGTTTTCCTTCTCACCTTCCTCTTATACTCAGACACAATGACGTGAGCATTACTTCCACCGAAGCCGAAGGAATTCACACCCATTATAATTGGTTCATTTTTTTTACCGATTGCCACAAACTCATCGGCAATTTTTAAGTTCATTCCTTCGCAATCAATATTGGGGTTGATTACCTTATGATTGATTGATGCAGGAATCGCGCGATGCTTTATTCCCATGACAACTTTTAGTAAACCAGCGACCCCAGAGGCTGGCTTCAGATGGCCTATGTTCGACTTTACTGAGCCTATCAAAAGGGGATTTGAAGACTCGCGTTGTATGCCTATGGCCTGTCCAATAGCTGCAGCTTCTATCGGGTCACCAACAGGTGTACCCGTCCCATGTGCTTCGATATAGTCGATTGCTGACGGACTAATATTTATATTTTTATACGCAGCTCTCAATAACTCAGCTTGTGCTTCACCACTTGGAATGGTCAAACCCGAGTTACGTCCATCAGAGTTGACAGCCGTTCCAAGTATGACGGCATGTATTGGATCCTGATCGATTTCAGCCTGAGCTAAGGATTTTAGGTAAAGAACCGCCCCTCCTTCCGATCTGACATAGCCATCGGCGTCAGCATCAAACACTTTGCATTGACCATTTTCGGAAAACATGGATGCCTTGGAAAATCCAATAAAAGGAAAAGGGCTCAATAACAAATGCACCGCCCCAACAAGACTTGTTGTAGATTCACCTGACCAGATACTTGAACAGCCCTGATGTAAAGCAACTAATGATGATGAACAGGCTGTATCGATAGCCATACTTGGGCCATGCAAGTCAAACATATAAGAAAGACGATTTGCCGCAATACTGAGCGTATTTCCCGTCATGAAATAGCTATCTGCGAGATTTGGATCATCGTAACGATTATTTGCATAATCAGTACCTGAAATCCCGATGAATACGGAACAGTCCGAACCTGACATCTGCGAGGGAATCTGACCTCCATCTTCAAAAGCCTCCCATGTCATTTCCAGTAACAAGCGTTGCTGCGGATCCATCTGCGCCGCTTCTCGCGGGGATATTCCAAAAAACTCCGGAGAAAAATGATGCACCTTATCCACTTGACCCGCGGCAATTGTGAACGTTTTGCCAGCTAAGTTTTTGTCAGGGTGGTAATAATATTGAGTGGACCAACGATCGTCACTTATTTCTGTGATGGCATCGGTTTTATTAAGCAATAAGTCCCAAAACTCTTCTGGAGTGCTGCATCCTCCGGGAAACCGACAACCCAATCCAACGATTGCTATAGGCTCTTTATTTTTCATAATCATTCAATATTAATGCAGCCTCTTATGTCTCCAGGCCGCGTTACATTATAACAAATACGCGAAAAATAAAATAAACACATGTGATAGTTCAATAGAAGCTGTGATGCTAGTTTAAATGGGATTTAGAAAAGATCTTTGCGATTATCATCGCCACACACCCAGCATATTACTTCGCTGAAGAAAAAACTCTTTGCGTACTAAGATATCAATGGATATTCTTATTCAAGGCAGCACAGTTGCAGGACAAAAATCTCTTTAATTAGCCGTATTTTACTTAAGAGATGGACACATAAATCTGCGAATAACATTTTGAACAACTCAAAAATTGTTAAAGGGGGGAATGCTGCAATAGGGTATTAGTCCCTAGTTAACAGCACAATGCAGGCGTTAGCTCGAATTAGGAGCTAAAGTCGGCAT
>WLWI01003054.1_pt1 | contig 14356 bp, 9 predicted proteins | sample 6701501 | NCBI WGS metagenome assembly WLWI01 (sample SAMN12718690, study PRJNA515312) | sponge metagenome | isolation source: marine sponge | host: Mycale hentscheli | place: New Zealand: South Island, Marlborough, Capsize Point | collected 2014-11-01
CCATAAACTGCTTCATGGAGAGGAGTATTTCCTGACGCATTTTTCATCTTGAATTCATGCTTCATTTCTTCACTCCCCAATAATATTTCAACCATTATCATGTTTTTATTGTGACAGGCTATATGTAGTACTAGAATGTAATTGGGCTCTTGCTCAGTTATAAGCTACAGAACATTGAAGTGTAATATTTAATTGGTTGCATATAGTAAACCAGTATCTATATAAAGAGCTATTGTGAATTTTGTATTACAACACTAAAGTTTAGATGACTTTATAATATTATTATATCACTGACCAATAGAATACACTTTTGCATTTACACGACAACTTATATTAAACAGCAGGTAGAATACAACTATAGACATTTTGTTTTTCCATTCCACTGTTTATGTCAATTTAACATATTTGACATTATATTATTAGACATTATTTGTAACACAAGTAAAACTTACATATTTTTGACTATGTAGTATTTGAGTAACTATATGAGATAGTTGTTCACGATCACCATCTCTCAACTTTACCCCATACTGAGCCAAAAAGTGCAAGACATTAAATTTTTCATCTCTGCTGGCAATATTCACATCTAATCATCCAACAACAAGAAAGTGGAATAATGTAATCCCAAGAAAGTGAGTTCAGTTTGATATAGCTTACCTGCTCCTTTATTGATCAACATTTGAAGAATGTCATAGTGACCATATATGGCTGCATAATGGAGTAGACTATATCCAAAATGGTCAAGTTCATTGAGTTTTTCTGACTCAAAGTCTAAGTCATCAGCTCTCAGGGAATTAATTCGGACTTTCTGTAGCAGCCAAATATTTTTTTATAATTAATGTATAAATAATGCAAAGTGTAAATAAAGTACAGTAAAGAACCACAATAGTGTTTTAAAGCATAATGAGCAACTGCTTAAACCAGAAGTACTACTATTAACCGTAAAACAAGCTAGCTCTTTGTTAAAAGAGCTCATGTGTGAGTTGTTGATTATCACAGTCCCAGCTATATATTATACTAAATTTGAAATTCTTACATTTAAAGGCATTTTCAAGAAGAAAGCTATGGGAGACAAGAATTGGTGTATAAATTAAATGGACACAGTAGGAAAGCACAACTGTGGAAAGTAGAAATAAAAAAGTGAATTTAGTATATATAGCTATAACATGTTTCTGTATCAATTACAACTTTATTCTCCTGCTTTATCCCGCTGCCATAACTGTCCTTTTTGCCATTTCACCTGCTTTCCTGAACACTTCACCAAAGCAGTGAAAATGCTGTGAACACGAAGGTGTGTTCCACAATATGGACAGCTTGAACTGCCGCTATCCTAAAAAATATACCCCAAGCTGTTCTAAGTCTTAGGATAATTCTATGCTAGCTACTTAAATATCAACTATGACAGATAAGATGCTCAAGAGTCGTCTGCTACTTTTTATTTAATTTTTCTCTTATTAGGCAAATACTCACGCAAAGAGTGCTAAAATGTGTCAACCTATATATGGAGAAGGAGTACTACTTTAAACTAAGTTAAGCCTAATATAACATACAATAGTATAACTACTGCAAAGTAAAGGCACCTAGCTAATCTGTACAATACAGAATAATTTCCAAGTTAGCTTAAATTTTAATGTATTGCTGGTGAATATGGGTAAAGACAAAGTGATTTTACATTGCACTTTGATGAAAAGTGAGTCAAAGCTACTCATTACACAAAATCATCACATAAATTTTCATTCCTTTTGGTAAATCTTAAATAATATGGGTCACACTGTTACTGTTTCTTGCTTTAATCGAACTAATAATTTAGTTGACACATTTCTAGCTAGCTATTAATTACAGGAATCCATAAATTGAAAATGTTTTGCCTGAACAAGCACCTTACGTGATGCAACGGTTCATCTCCAACATGGTCTTGCCATCTTTCTTCAGCCTCACGGTTTACAGACACCAACTCCACAGCCATAGCTTGCTACGATCTTCGGGCGTCAGCTGAAGTAAAGGGGCGTGCCCGAAAAACTGCATAGTGAAGGGGGTGTGTCCTTTTTTTTTTTTAATCAAGGATGCGAAACCCTTTACCCAACCGCATCACAAAACGGGCTCTTTTTAGTCTGGCGTCGCCGACCCTTTACTTTCCCTATATTGGTGGGCGGGGAGGAAAGAAAGGGTCTTAGTAGTATCAACGACTTGTGCATATGACATCACAGGTTTATTACGTCATCATTAACGCGTAGGCTAAAATCAATCGTGAGTCTAACATTTTGTTGCAAGTAAACATTTTGTTGCAAGTAAACATTTTGTTGGAGTGTCTCGTTGCGACTGTGGTGTTTCAAGAACAACAACAATAATAATGGCTGGTTCACATTTGTGTAGGAGTTGGTCATATATACAAGTGACAAACACTGGAAATAAGCACTCTTTCCGTACCCTTTAGGGAGAGCTACAAAAAAATCTCTTCTTTTTAAAATTCCTTTTCATCTTCTCTGGCTTTACCACGAAACTGTAACTCCTAAACACGTTCTTTATTACTTGATCTTCCACGGCTAACAACGCGGAATAAACTGGGGCGCATTGAATATGCGGTTGAGGAATGCGCATAATTAACGATTCTGCAATCTGATTGGAGCGCCACTATTTGGGTGCCGGCACAAGTCGTTGATACTAGAGATACCAGACCATTTCCTTCCTCCCTGCCCACAAATATAGGGAAGGGAAAAGGGTCGGCGACGCCAGACTTGGCTCTTTTTACATGAAGTTGGTAAAGAAGCTAGGGAAAGGTCACTTAAGTAGGAAAATTTCATTTTACTACAGTCAATGGTATACCCATAAGCACCAGATCATGAATAGTGTGAGAATATACCCTACAACTGCAGTAAAGTAGGAGAAACAACTAGAAGGCTTGAGCATAACTTGAAATAACACCAAAATTCTAGCAAGAAAGATTAGGAGATTAAGGTTTCAGCTATTGCTAAACATGATTGGCTGCAGTATCACCCTATTTTTGGGAAGATGTAGGTGTTGTAGACAGAGGCTATAGGAATCGTGTGTTAACGATCATTTACAGACACCAGAAATCTACAGAGACATTGGTTTAAAACTTCGGTTGAAATAACAATAATATTAATAGCAGTAATTTTCAGTTTTAGCGGTAGATATATTAAAACTTAAACAGGCGTTTCAATTTTTGTATTATAGAAGTTCTTTTCAGTGTTCAATGAAAGTCAATCTCTTTGTAATGATATAATCAACACAATATAAAAAGCAAGTGGGCATACTTACTTTTAATGTATTCAGATGGCTGATTTGCATGATGCATAGACACATGAGAATGACTGATCATTCACAAGATAATATTTTGGTACTAGTACATGATAAATACAATATGATTAAATAGCTAAATACAATAAAGTTTAGTGGGCTGTCTATAAAGTAGTGGTTATTCTCGATTCTTGAGGATATTCAAGTGCTGATTATACATATCTCACTCCACAGTGTAATCTTGTAGCAGTTTATCTCCATCGAGATCCTCAGGAAATCCTCCAACTTTTAAAAATTTAGCAAATATTTCACTCAGCATGAAATCCTGAATCAATTCCAAGGAAATTTTCCATTCTGCATTATAAAAAAAGAATACGTAATTTATAACAAACTTAATACCAGGACAAAGTCAAATTAGAATTGCATGTTCCCACTATAGCCTGGGATGGACTTGCCTTTGACTGTGCCAGTAGCATGAGTAACACAGATTGTATGTTCTAGTATTCCTCAGTGACATATTTGTTCAACTCCCCTTCTCTGCCTCTAGCTCATCACTTAAAGTTTCTTGAATTCCCTCAGTCTCTTTCACTATAGTTTCATGATAGTGAAAAGTCTTGACATTCAAGCTTTTCCGTTTCTTCAGCTGTGAACCAGTGACACCCATCTCAGAGCGAAGAAGAATACCGTCATTTGTAACACAATTAAATGAACTTATCATTTTGCTACTCTATCATGTAGCAACAATATCTATTTATTTATCTTTCATCATAATCATACAATATAATCCTCATTGCTCCATAACAATGACTGACACATGCAGTCTACTTACTCTCAAATTTGTCTGCCTCTCTTTTAATGAGTTATGAGTTCAGTTTTATCTTTCAACTCTGCAATCTGAATATCCTATTCAAAAAGACACAAAATGTGATAATTATATTCTCAATATGGGACAGGTTTGCTCACCTTAGCTGACAGAAGTGCTAAAATTTCTTCTTCATGGCCAATGGTTACTGCAAATGTATCAATATTCATTTCAAGTAGAAAGCATAACTTACACTGTTCTTGGCTGATATCAATTGATTGCAAGTGGTCTTCAGTATTTTGCAGTTTAGCTAAAAATTAAAGTTAAATAGCTTTTTATTACCTAATATAGTGAAGTGTTTTGTTTAACTTGTTGCTTATGTTTAAGTATTCCTGACCTAAAAATGTCACCTACACAAGAATTAATCCAAGAGAAGATTCAACACATACTGACAGCTCAACAAGAAGAGTGTTCATCTGTTACCTGAACAGCATATATTAACTCTGGACTGAATTTAGTGGTCGTTTGCTTGTTCAAATTTTTTTCTTCATGGTTGAATTTGGCAATTATACAAAACTACTTTCATCCTTAGCTATAATGTATTTTTACTTTCATTTTTTCACATGAACCAGTTTCATATTTTTATGATTATTAAGTGAACCTTTTCACTAAGGGTTGGAAAATTATGCTAGCATAAATAATTTTGAGCATAATAAGAGATAGCTAGTTTTTGCAAAAAAATTACAATCAGTCTTTATTACTGTAACAACAGTAGTTTCCCAGAGATTGGCTCTGAGACTTTTTAAAAAAGCTTTGAGTTCACTAAAAACCCTCTATGTTTGTAGCTAATTATATTAGAAGATTCCGTTATCACTTTCTGTAAGAAATACAATACACTCAGATCCAACACTATTACCCATCAGGATGCAGATCAACATCTCACATATCAACAGTGGCCATATCAGGATTCAGATTAGTCATGTGTACAGGGATTCTTATAGTTGTGAATGTGGTACGAACTTAGTCCACAAGCAGATTTCAAGAAACGAAATAATGATGAGCTTCACTAGCGTATGTAGCATAGTAACAAAAAATGTGCATAATTAGCCAACTCCTACTATTTGATCCTTTTATTATTCTAGACATTAATAACTTTGTAAATTGTATATTTTTCCTTCCTGATTTTAGCAGTTTATTCATTTCAGTTCCAGACAGTCACATCATAATGTTAATTATTGGGTGAGTGAATATTATAGTTTTATAGGAAATACTATATAGCCAAATTTTCCATAAGTAGCTATAGCTATTTTACCCCTTCTTGAAAAGAGCCCCGCCACCCCCTTAACAAATCCTAGATCCGCCCTGCTCCACTACTACAGTTATGGGACATTATTCTGCATAAGTTGAATAGACAAGTACACACTCACACTTGCAATACATATGAATAATAGTTAGCACACATGTTACACTTACTACAACTATGTACTTGGCTCGACTTGGTCTCACCACTCACTCCAGGAGTTTAGAATGGCTTTACACTAGCTACTCATTGAATCAGTGTAATATCTGGAGTAATGAAATTCCAAGTGTTAAATATCAAATACTTCATTTTTAACTGTCGTCAGTATTCCCAGAGATGTTCTATGGAATTAATAAGGTCAGGACTTTGTGAAGGCTATAGCAACAGTGTTACTATAGCTGCAAAACAAATGAGGACTAACTTTGCTCTATGAAACTTTGCTTGATCTTAGAAAGGTAATATCTACTCCAACATTTTGCTGTCTATCTTCTTTGAAAGAAATTGTAGCTATGTATGCTCTGGCATTTTACTATAACACTCCAATACATGTAAACTTCCAATACCATATGATACATGCACCCTCATACAAGAAATTGTAGCTATGTATGCTCTGGCATTTTACTATAACACTCCAATACATGTAAACTTCCAATACCATATGATACATGCACCCTCATACCAAAATTTTTGTCTTCTTTCAGTTTAACTATAGTGACCATCCCCCATATTCTTTCTTTCTAATCACCTTCTTTCCTGGCAATGTTTAAAAAAAAACCAGACTCGTCTGACAATAGTATATTAGTCCATTGCCCCCTGTTGCCAAGCCTACTTCTTCTTTGCCCAGCTCAAAATAACTGACCAATTGTTTACCAATCAGCTTTGGTTACTTGGCAGTAATGTAACCTTTGAACATTGCATGTAGAAACTTTATTCCTATCACACTAGTGCTCATTGAATATCTCAAAGTATCCTGCAGTTACCTTTTTGTGGCTCAGATAAGTCCCTAATGTGTGATTTTCAAATGAAGCCTCACAAGAAACTTGTCTCCACAGTTACTTGGCTATTTTGTCTGTGTCGTCTTCCACATTTGGGCTTGTATCCCATACTACCAGTTACAATATTTGTCATCATTAGGATATTAGCACTGCACTGTGACTCACCGTTAGCCATGGGGGGATGGCAACCATTGGCACACTGGGAATTAACTTCAACACACTCAAGTTCCCTAGGCATGACCTACAGTCAGCAATAGCAGCTTCTTGAATTACTATGGGCTACCACATTTTTTCTACTAACATACACATGTGAAAAATTTCCTGTGCTCACCTCTGCCAGTCAGCGTACTATACCTGGTTAATCTTATAGCAGCCAGGTTATATTAAGGTCAATATGGTTACCTATATCAATTGCACATGCCTATGACACCATTTTCTACTCATTTGAACACAACAGCACTGTTTAACTTTGTTGCTGTACAATTTGTTTTGCTGTAGTTGTCATGAGAAAGAATTCATACCCATATCCATAAATTTGAATACTTCTGCATACTTCTGATAATTTTACACTTCAAAAAAAAAAAGAAGGGAAAAATGGTATATCCTTAGAAAATCGAACGTAATGGTACATTATTGTTGTACCTAGTGCACTAGTACAAATAAATAGCTAAGATACAGCCCCAGTAACAAATTGTCTTGCTGCAACAATTTTCTAGGATTAAAATGAAAAACTTTAGTTAATAGAGATAAATGATAAAACTGAATAGGGAAGTTTTACTTGTATTGGTATGCAAATGTTTTAGTTATTTTGGTCTTTACTGAACATTTTTAATATATAACACAACCAATTTCTGACCTATAATGAAAGTTCATACGGACAATGTTTTACCCAACCACACCAGAGAATTGAATCAGAAAGAATCAAATAGTTCACTTATAAAAAGCTGGCTTTTTAAGGCATATTCAATATAAATACAATACTCACAAACTAAATGTGCACTGACTGAACAAAAATGTATCTATGAGCTATAAAAGCTATAGCTACTAAATGTAAAACACTTAAAAATAAACTAACTTAACTCACTAAAGCTAATTCAATATGAGACTTGTTATAGCTAACGAAAATAGTAAATATCTATCAATGCAAAAAAGAACACATTAAACTGGCTAGCTACTAAGTTTGCTTTTCAAAATCTTTCATGAAAGATTTCAGAGTGGAGTCGATTGCAGCCATATTCTCCATCATTTTTATCATGCTGCTTCGTATTTCATCATTTGAAGACTCAATGGATTTTACTCTTTCAACCACTTCTTTGATGCTGTCTTCAACTTTTTTAGTTTCCTGAAAATTTTAACACACACAAACAAACAAAATTGTGCTTAGTCTACCATTACTTTAAACAATAGCTTCTTTTATACCCAGTTCAAGTGGGAAATAGGCATTTTAATTTAAACACCTTTAGAGATATATTTTTCTTGTCATAGGTTCTGAACAATCAAAAAAGAAATTCTATGTAAAACATTTATCACAGTTTGTTGAGAGTGAGACTGTGGCAAGCCTATTCCATTTGAAATGACTTTATAAGAATTTGAAGAACTAGTGAACCCCTTAGAAGAAAGAAGAAAAGTTATAGAAGAGAGTTATCTATTTTTTCACATAATTTATTCCCTTACCTGAAAAAACTATGAATGATACTGTATACTTAATTTCTATTGAACTTGGCAACTAAAGTAAATACAGCTTTGATTTATATAAAGCTATCTAAGATTCAATAGTGAAATACATAGCAAGCTTGATATCATATTTTCTAAACAAGCAAACCAGTTAAGGCAATGAATAGCTTTGTATCTAATAACACTTATTCTAGTAATATTCTATAGGTTGTTAAAAAAAAAGTTGGTGTGGCATATTTGTCTACTGCTCATCCAGCTTGAGCAAATGTCAATGTTCACAAAACATACTGCTTTTTAGTGCTCTAAAAATTGATAATTATTAGCGGCTTTGTACTGGGTCACACTGACTGACTTCAGACTGACACACAGATAGACTGAATCACGAAAGGGTAGCAAATAGATGCAAAAGCTAAAACAATTAGGCACACACAAAGTGATCACTGCATATATTACATAATAATTATTACAATAATCATATATAATTAATATTTTAGCTATTATAATTAAGTGCTAGAATACCTGTGGTTCTAGTTTTCTTTTAAAGTCCTCCTCATCATAGTAGCAATCAACTGCTATGCCCCAACTCAAGGCTCCAAATTTTCTGAACCAATTTGGCTTCTTATCGAGTGTTATTTTATCTAATCTATTTGTGATATATGATGGTAAAAGTCTTTCCATTTTTTGTAGAAATTCAATCTATAATATAAAAATTAATAATTAACCATAAAACATGATTATTTTCACCAACATTTTTGTGCATCAATTACATAATTGTCTAATCATTATTATTGATAAACAAGGGTCAGATCTGAACCAATTTAATATGAGCTGTTCTTTGCTGCTAAATCCCACAATTTAGATATTCTTGAATTGTAAGAATAATAGGCAACAATTTCTGTAAAATACCATTTTAAAAAACGAAATGGAAATGGTTAGCTAATAATATAATTTACCTTTAGTTTAAGTCCTCTTATTTCAGATTCCTCCTTAATTTCTTTAACATCATATATAGCCAAACCCGTCTAAGAAATAAACATAACAATGACATAACATCAAGTACCATATGATCAAATTGGTAACCCCATTTACTACTTTATTACTATGTTTAAATAAGTAAAAAACAATAAAAGAATCATGCCAATAGTATTAAATAAATATTTAATATGTCAATACTTATTATTGTTGTGCATGTAAACTTTTGTATGCATCAGGTAGTCTTGACAAGTTATTTAGATATTGAATATTGGTTTAGTTTATTTCTTTCTATATTATTTTTGTCACATGATAGAATGAACCTCATGTGTGTGTGTTTTGTCAGGTTGTCAGACAGTATGTCTACCTTTTCTACAAACATTTATTTCCTGTCAATGCGTCTATTCCTATTCATCTGTCAATTAGTTTGTCATGGTTTCTACCTGTCCATGTGTATCAAAAACCAGCTTTAAAGTGGCTTTTCAATTAAATACAATATTACAACTCATTTTCTTGATTACTAACAGTTAGCTATATTTATATAAATGTGTAATTAAATTTACTAGTAAATTGGACAGCAGAATTGGCATCAATATCAAAAATAATATCCATATGGGATATGTAGCTCCAAGAAATGGAAGTTCTGATGTCACTTCATCTGGGTTTGCACGCTCAGAAGATAGGCGGAACAGGCTATTAAAATCTATTTCTCCTGTCGTCATGGCCATCACTTTTACATGTGCACGCCATCCAGTAGAAAATGGAGAACGCTATAATTAATAAGTAACCAAACATCTAAGTAGCACATCACCCATACCTAGACGTACTTACTTCATATTCTGTAATTGGTGCATAAAAAATGTAACGGAGAAAGCCACCACTAGTGTTATAGTGAGAATAATGGTGGTCCAAAAAGTTTTAAAAATCTGTTCAAACATCAGGATATGTATTCCTAAAAATTCCAATAAAAAATTTACAATTAAATTGTTATAATTATATCCATTACTAACATTTATAGAAATTAAATAATTAAGCTAGTTATTTTTTTCTTAGAATACCTCAAACATTTCAGCTTAATATGTTCAACCCCACAATATTAGCAAACTGTAAGAGTAATTCGATCCCCGTTTACGATTAAGAATGCACAAAAAAAAGCCACAATGCATACCAAGAGGCAGCATACGAAGAATAATAAGGAGATCTATCCAGGATAGAAATACTGCAATACTTCCAACTTGCCATTGCCAAGATCTTGGACACACACAAACATCACTTCGAACAGAAATTGCAAAAATACAAGTGCAGATAAGTAAGATCCAATCTATATAATTAGTGTAGTCACACAAATATCTCCATCTTTGCAAACAAAACTGACACACTTCGAATGCAATTTGCAGGAATCCCATAATAATAATAATAACAGAAACAATTTGGCTATATCTTCTGGTATAATCAGCTTGTCCTGCAGTGCACACATATATATTATTAAATAAACACAGATTACCAGTATGGTTAAAGGTATGGTCAATGGATGAATATTGTATTGAGAAATTGAGTACTGAATTCTCACATGTTATCAGATATATTGTGGGCATGTGAGCCCCAAAAAAATTTTAACCTCTTATTCTTAGTTAAAGTTAGAATCTATCAGCCGTGCTCAAATACATTATAGCTGAATTTAGCGTAAGAAAACGGATGAACAATTGGATATTTTGGACATTGTCAAAATGTGTCTGTTCAAGTGTATCATAGTGCTTGTCATATTGTCCTAAACTCCTACCCCCCACCACAAACACCCAATTAAGAATTTTTTTCCTACATGCACGCATAATAGCTATTAATAACATTTTGGCGGTATAAACTTGATTAAATTTTATTGCCTGAGAAATTTTTACTATACATTAGTAAGATTACAAAGTATTTTAAACATTAGCTATGAACCATGCACTTAGTACTTCATGTCTAAACTTTATCAAATATTTACTAATTTCTTGATAATTTTTATTAAACTTACCACACTCTCCACACTCTTCTTGTAATCCACACTCCATTATTATTGTAGAATTGGAGCAAATATTATCTTCACTCATGAAATCTATCACAATTTTTTTTGTTTGAACAAAGGAATAATATGAATTCAGCAAAATAAGTATATCCATATGCATACTCATAACTCACCACAATCTGCACTGTTGTTCAATGTTGCTGAAAGGTTGTTGCTCTGTAAATTACCAAATTTTCCACTAACAATGGCAAGACCTACAAAAGGTTATTTACATTATATCTAATTACTGGAAAAAATGTTACACTCATTACATGTTGAATCCTGTGGATTAGGAGATACTAGAGCAAATGATGTCAGAAAAACTAAAAATATTAAATAGTATAGTAGCCCAAATCCGTATCCCCAAACTCCAAATGTTTTCCACTTTGAATTGAGTAAAGCCACAGTCAAAGGGTGGTCTAGCAATGCTTTCCTCTTTTCATCAGCCTGCAATCAAGACAGTAAACTTATACAATTTTGTGATTTTATGGGGGAATTTTTTGTTTTTGTTTTGGTTCTTCTTTAGCTTGGAGTACATTCAGGAAAGCATTATAACATGCTTTCAACAATCACATATGCCATATTTGCTACTATTACATCTCTGACAAATTTACCATTATCTGTAGAGGATGTTCACTTTTGTTACCTCCTGGGAACCAATTACTCCACAGTTCACTGCACTTAGTCTTAAATTTATCATCATTCTGATTTGTTCTAAATTAATAGTGAACAATGAAAGTAATGCAGCCAATAATTTTATATCTTACTCATCCTGTGCAGTTTTAAATCTTTTTGCAGCCTCTGTATTGTCGTCTTCATGGTTTGCTCTAAATTACGAATGAATTGCTATACAGTGTTTCAATGTATAATCATAGAATCTTACTCTTCTTGCAAAGTAGTAGATTTTTCAGTGGCTTTCAAACTTTCATTATCCTGATTGTTTCTAAAAAAAGTTCACCTTAAAATACACTGCAGTTTATAATTCTTATATCTTACTTGTCATGTGAAGTGGAAGACTTATTCATACCGTCTTCAACATACTTGAAATCAAATGTTATTTTAACTCCATCATTTTCACTACTATTTACTCCATCATTTCCACCATTATTGACTCCATCATTTTCATTGGTATTGATTCCATTATTTCCACTATTGTTGACTCCATCATTCCCATTATTACTGACTCCAGTGCTTTTAGGTTTGTGTTTTTGTTCATTAACATTTGTGCACTTATTTAAAACATGCAGAGCAACCACTAGAAAATTATAAATTTATTTTTATACATACGCTTCATTGTGCATTATTCAGAATAATAATTAAAGTACAGATGTATATAAAGTGTACAAAAAAAAGTACCGCTCACGAAGAGAAAATATTACTTGATATGCTCTATCCCTCCAAAGTATATAATTCTGCCCTAGTATCAGTATTTTGAATAACATCCAAACATAGATATATTTTTATTCAACTAATGAATAAAGGTAACAACTTTTCAAACCAGGTCGCTGCACTAAGTGCTGATTAGAGTCGAAACAAATAACATGTTCTTACCTGGCATTTCTTTGATTAGTTCTTTAAAAGGATTAGTCCATTTTTTATTCACCCATTTACAATTTAACGCTCTTTCCCAAGCAGGACATCTCATAATTGCCATGGCTATAGATCTGTGAACACACGACAAACGTGAATTAATCAATCCACACCATACACTGTTGTTATTAATCATACTGTTATATCATTCATGTTAGATATAAGAATCCAATTTTGAAAAAATCAATTGCTAATATTGTGTAATATGATCGAAATGAAAGAACGTGGTGTGAAAGAATTATCTTGCCTTGCTCTCCAGAATTATGTGCTGTCTATATCTTTATTTTAAAACTAGAAAGTATCCCACAGACTGTGGCGCTTGACCTATTGCACAGTAAGAATGCAGTAGCATAAGTCATTTTTGCTCATTGCTATCATTCCTACCATTGTTTCTTATCTCCCAGCTTTTCTTATTTCCCACCTTTCCTTTCTTCAGTTCTCTGAGTCATGGAGTCCCTTTCCCTTGTCTACCTCTCACTGCTTCTGAATCACTCTGTCCTACCGTCATGATTGTGGACTTAGGCTTTGTGACACTTTTGCCTTCTTTTTCTTACCTTCGCCTTTCTTTTTTAAAATTACGCAACCTTTACTCATCGATTTCAAATGCATTTTAGTTAATATAATCGCCCACCTTTTTGTCTTCTCTTTCGTACTTTTTTAAACCTGCGCAGTCTTAACTCACCAATTGCACCAGCTGTTTAGTTACAATTAATCGCCTTTTATGAATGCACACTCCACCCTCGTCATTTGCTGTCATTACTGAAACACAAGCATATAATTAAATAGACTAGCAAATGGCGCTTGATGTATTGTAAAAGTAAGAATGCAGTAGCACAAGTTATCCTGCTCAATTATCATTCTCTACCATTGGTTAAGGTTACATAAGTTTCCCTCTCCTGCTCCCTTTTTTCTGAACTGTCTCAGCTTTTCTTATCTCCCACCTTTGTTTTCTTCAGCTCTTTTCTACTTCTCATGCTTCTGAATTTCTGTCCTACTATCATAATAGTTGACTTAAGCTATGCGAAACTTCTGTCTTCTTTTTTCGTACTTTTGCCTACCATTTTGGACCGAAGCCACCTTTACCGTAGATTCCACCTTCATCACTTCCGTTCTCTTTTAAACCTATGCTGCCTTACCTCACCGATTCCAACCGCTTTTTACAATTAATCGCCTTTTTCCTTCTCTTTAATACTTTGCCTTTTCTTACTTTCGCCTTCCTTTTTTAAACCTACATCACATACCCTCGTCTACTATCACAACCACGTTTTACCTATTTGTGTACTGATGATGCTTTACGAAACTGCTCAAGCTCAAGAATTCATAAATACACACACAGTCGGTAGTCGTCGTTTACTGGCACACAAAAGTATTATTATATAGATTATATATGTGTACCTAGCCAATGTGCTAGGGATAAAGAAATGTCTATTTACTTTTAATTTAGTGACTATCCAGATAGAGTCTCAATTTTGCTCACTCTCTATTTTCTATTATTATCTATAACCTATACTTTAAAGCATCTGCTTTTGTGATCTGAAATACTACTTTACACATTTAATTATTGTTCTTTTATGTTAGTCTATGATATTTAGTGTGAAAAGCACTGTCAGCAAAAGAAATAGCTGGGATTTGAACATAAACATCATGAATTTACAGTGAACATCTAATATTACTACTTATAACTTCTAATTTTCCATACTGACTTAAGTAACATCTACCCT
>WLWI01003055.1_pt1 | contig 14356 bp, 4 predicted proteins | sample 6701501 | NCBI WGS metagenome assembly WLWI01 (sample SAMN12718690, study PRJNA515312) | sponge metagenome | isolation source: marine sponge | host: Mycale hentscheli | place: New Zealand: South Island, Marlborough, Capsize Point | collected 2014-11-01
TATCAAAGACCAGGTACGTGTCGCTCTTAATCAGGTCCTGGAGCCGCTCGACGAGCCAGTCGACGTTGGCCTCGAGGTACTCGAGCGCGTACACCAGGGCCCCGTTCGGGCCCAGACGCATCTCCTCCTGTACATGAGCACAGTCGACGAGGTCCCGGATATCGATGGCCGGGTCGTAGCCCAGCTGGCCGCAACGGTAGTAGTCGGTGGAGCCGTTGGCGTAGTAGCCGCTGCGACCCTGGAAGGCGTCGGAGAGCGTCGGCGCGCGGAAGGCCGTACCGTACTTGCCGCGGAACAGCAGGCTTTCGATCGGACGGAACTCGATGCCGACGCTGTAGGTGGCCTTGTCCACGGTGTTGCCGCCGATCTTGAAGGCGTCATAGCGGCCCGAGGCGCTGATGGTCAGCGACTCGAACACCGGCATGCGCAGTTCGCTGGTCACTGCGTAGTTGCTGCGGTGGCCGGCACCGGCCACGGCGCTGGCGCCCCAGGCGTTGCCATCGACGAAGGCCTGGTCGGGCGAGTAGTCCCAACCTTCGCTGCCGCCTTCCAGCACGACGGCCAGGCCGGCGTCGCCGCCCGGCAGGGAGAACAGCGAACCGTTGGTCACCTGCACGCGACCCAGATTCTGCCAGGTCTTGCTGCGGTGGGTGCCATAGCCGGTGAAGCTGGCGAACTGGTCCGGGGTGATCGGCGAGTAGAACGCGGCGTAGTTCGGGTTGTAGATGCCGAAACCATCAGCGGTGGTGCCCAGGCGCGGGCCCAGCACGGTGTCGCCGAAGAAGCCCTCGATCTTGTCCTTCCAGCGCGCGAAGCGGTTCTGGTCCAGGCGGTACTCGCCACGGGTGAAGCTGAGGCTGTAGTCCCAGTTGCCTGCGGTGCCGCGGCCGCCGAGGGTGACCTGGTAGGCCTTGTTGCGGTCGGTGTTCATGATGTCGCGGTAGCCACCACCGCCGATGTCCTCCGGCGCGAACACGCGCTGCAGGTTCATGTACTGGCCGCTGGCCTGGTCATAGAAGCGGCCCCAGCCCGAGGAGGTGCCCCACCAGGTGTAGCCGGAACCGGTTGCGTACCTGATCTCTAGCACAAAGCAATCACTGCATTAAAGTTAATATAATATAGTGTAACTTTTCACTACTGTAGTAGGTTTAACAAAAATTAAAATTGCCAAAGTATCCTTTTCTTTCTTCATGCTATTCAACAAATCCTTGAGCTATTAAAATTTAATCCAAGTTTTCAGTAAGCTCTTTGTGAGCATTTGAAAGTAAGCAGTTATTTAAACGTTTTTCTCTCATACTTGAACGTAAGTAAGTATTTATTCTCTTCATAGCTGAAAATGTCAGTTCAGAAGTGGCAGATGTTATCGGAATTGTATTCATAAGATGAAATAATTTATGTACTGAAGGTTGCATGTCCTTCAAAACTCCATTACTATGTATTTTGATATGCATTCATGAATATACCGTGAAAATCAGGTAAATACAAATGTGTCTGGTTACTTATATTCAATGCATGTCCATTATACAGTTGGTATAAAAGTGGGGGACTTAGCCCCCCTTACTATAAAAGTGGTGGGGCTTTAGCCCCCCAGCCCTCCCAGTGGCTATGCCATTGCAAGTGAAGCAAAATTGTAACTATTCTATCATAATTTAATATTTTACTATATTTTTTTCTTTCCGATACATCTTCCCCCGAAAAATTTTACGAACAACAAGTTATTTTATGTATAAGGATTTTATTGTCTCTTAAAAATGGAAGAAAAACACAATAAGGATTTATATTGATGTAGTCTTGTATATTCTTATCTTTCTGAGGTGTGAATATGTTTAAATTCTGAACTTTGAGTTGCCTGAATGAAGCACAGTAAAAACACGCAAATTTTTCTGCCATTAATTGTTAATTAAAACTTAACCTGACGTTTTGACTTCTTGCCGAAGTCTTCTTCAGTGGTCAACTGAGGTCGAGAAGTTGAAACATCGGGTTAAGTTTTAATTAACAATTATGGGCTGTTAGAACGACAAAAATTTGCGATTATTATAATTATTTCAGCTGAGGATGATTTAATGATTGAAATATTATCTTGTATGTACTGTTCAGAATATTTCATTCAAGCTGTACATGAAGATGAGAGGTTGTGCTCAGTAGTTCTTTCGTTCCACATAACTGTTTGTCTTGAAAAAGCTTTAACTTTATACAGCGATGTTCGGCATCCAATTTTGTATACTGCTTGAAAAAAAAGGAGCTCAATACTATCAAACGATGTGTGTTCTTGCGGTGATGCCATTTTTTTTATCCTCAAGCATACTGCAGTATCACAGGTTTAGTTTTTAGCTTTCTTCAATGGCATGCCTAGAGGGCACCTGGGAAGGGGGAGGGGGTTCTAGCTGTTTTTCCTCCCCCCATTCACTATTACGGAGGGGTTGAGCCCCTGATCCCTCCCCACTTTGAGACCTACTATGTATTGACTGGAAGAAATAAAAATTATAAAAAAAATTGACTTTTATAATGTACATTTAGTCAAAATTGAAAAAATGTTTCACCAGCATGTCTAGTGTGTAATGATGTAGTAAGATTTTTAATAACCCTCAGCGCACATGCACATGAGGGTTAAAGTAGTCTGTTTGACATTCAATCTGTCACTCTGTCAACAGCAGCTCTCAAAGATGTGGACTTTTATGTTTAGAGAGAAGATAACCCAGACTCGATGATCATTTAAGTCCCTTTAATTTGTCACTTTTTTGTTTAAGCTTAGTTTTTAAGAAAATGAGAGAAAAGGCGGACTTTAAGGTAAGTGCTGCTATAATGGCCACATCCATTCATTCGTTTACTGCATTTAGAATCATGCACGCTCAAGTGAGGGTACAATTATTTTTACCGTGTTTGGTTCATACTTTCCTCTGGTAATTTTACATTAGGAAGTTTCTTCTGTTGCTGGGAAGTGTGGATTCTTTCATCAACTGTAGGTATGCCTGCTCTTCTAATAAGTGTGCAAAGTGCATGTCAGAACAGTCCAAATGTTCCTATGGTTACCGCACTCATGGACTTTACTGGTTGAAGAAAAGCCACATCAGCTTGTCAGGATAAACTTCTTTACACTGTAAGACTAAAATTGTCACACTAAGCCATAGCTAACATAATTGTACAGCTAGCTAAGTATTTTAAAACATAAATAGTACGGCGCGTAAGTCAAATAGTACGGCGCGTAAGTTGCCCATTCAAAAATGTATGGGAAAAAACGCTGTTCAATTGAAATCGCACAGGCAAAGTGAAATAGTGCATAACTAATTGAAATATCTCGGTAACTAAGTGGAAACTAAGTCAAATACCTCGGTAGCTAAGTGAAATAGTACGGGTAAGTGCGCACATGTGCAGTGTTAACCTTGGAAATGTACAGTTTGAGTAGTTATTAGTTGGAGACAATGTCCTTCTTTACCACAGAACCTCTACCCGTATTAGAAGGAATGTTTTACAACAGATTAGGAGGAGCCACAAGTTGAAAAAAAGTTCCAGCGGAAGCTAATCCTGAAATAAGGAGATAGTGAGTGAATGATATAATTATAGCTACAATTGCAAATGACTTTTTAAAAGCTGGCCTACTATTAGCGAGTGATAGCATGGGTAATCTGTGTTATTAGGGATCAATAGCACTTGTAAAGCAATTGAAATAGCACTCGGCTTTGCCTCGTTCTATTTCAATCACATTACTCATGCTATTAGTCCCGAATAGCACGGTTACCATGCTATTACTCATGCAAATAGAACAGTACTATTCTTGTTATAAGCTAAAAATTCAAAACTTTTTATTATACTTCATTTAAATTATTGTACTTTTATTTAACCAAACTGAATAAAATAACTTAGGATTTGCACTATTAATGCTATAGCATTTAATAGCAGTCAAGTGGCATAACAATATAGTCGGATTCATTGTATTCTCACAAGCTAATTTTAGTGCATAAGTTTCTTTGTCTAATATCAAAGATTTCTACATCTGCCAATGCTGAAATAAGGCACTAATGACGATGCTTTACCAACTCTGATTTGCTTATAAATTATACATGAATACACCTCTGTTGTCATTGTCATCATCAGTCACTGTTGTCTTTACTGACACACACAAGCGTATTTTTCTGATACTTTGCAAGATTTTGATTAGCCAATCAGAGGTAATCTTGCCTCATGAGTGGATATGAATTGAAAGAAAAAAACTTGTTCTTTTGTTTTTTTACAAGATAATTTAGATGCAAATTTTGAGAGCTCTGTGCTTGCGGAGTTAAACTACTACGCACTAATCACACAAAACAATGACTCATCTAGTATATTTCAGCTAAGTTTTACCTTGTCTGTGGGAATTATTTTTAGTTTTGCCACATAAGCATATGCAAGGATAGGGTTCACAATTTGAGAAGTGTGATGTATTAGTTGTTTAACTGAAGTTTTTTTTCTGAGGATTCGATATATATATTTTGCAGAAGATGTTGACTATTTAAATTGTTTTATATTGATATACCTGTTTCTATGTCATTGCAACCTTAATTTTTTCCTTTGGTAGATTCAGCTAATTTAACCGATGATATTCTGGCAGTTTTAAATGAAGATTACAGTGGCGACTGTACAATTCGTACTGCCCATCTTATGGTAGTTGGCCTACCAAATGCCGGTAAATCTTCATTGGTTGCCAATTTATTAAATACAGAAAAGCCTTCAGGATCAACCGGATTGTGTGAAGAATCCCATGTCCTCGTTGGGAAGCCGACAAGTCACCATGCTGGAATAATCACAAATGATGAGTGGAAACCAGTGGATCTTCAAGTGTCACTTGGGAGAAAGGTGGCTGAAATTACCAAAGAATCTAAGAGTGACACAAAAGACCACAAACAGAAAGAAAACCATGAAGATATCAATGCTCCAATTGACAGATTAAACCAGCAAGGTTCGAAATTAGAAATAGCAGAAATGAAATCAGAAATACTTGTTGAAGGCATCGAAATGCAAATTAAAAAGAATTCCTCAGAAGATCTAATGGCCAAGATTCCTATTGATAAGCAAAACCCACAAAATTCCAATGTGCACAACGCAGAAATGATTTCTGCCATGCTTGCTGGCAACGGTATAACTAATTTAAAAGATTTGAAGGAGAGTAAATCTATATATCTTCGTGACTGCGGAGGGCAACTTGAATTTCAGAATATCCTGTCCGTTTTAATTTCTGGTCCATCTATTGTTTTGTTTGTACTTGATGCCAGTATGCAGGATCTGAATGAGCAATTCACACATTCGTACAGAGTGGACCATAAAAGGAAAATTAACTCACGCCAATCAATTTCTGTATATGATAGTTTGCGACAAACATTGGCAAGTATTGATGTATTGAAAAGCAGAGCAAGCTCTGAAGACTCCAATGAGTTTGACTGCAAAGTTATTATTGTTGGTACTCATTTGGATAAAATTTCGTCTCCTAAGGAAAAAATTAAAAAATTGGACAAAGAAATTGTTGATATAATAAAAGATCAGTGTATGTCCCACCTTGTAATCTTTCGAGAAGAGAGTGATAAGAGGGTCATATATGCTGTCAATAATGAGGATACAAAGGATAAAAATTTTGAAGAATTGAAGTCAGCAATAACAGACCGAATGGAAAATTGTAAAACCTTTGAGATCCAATACAAAATTAAACCTTTATTACTTTCTTTACATCTCGAGAATCAGAAAAGTATTATGAAACGGCATGATTTTGAAGCTTTTGCAAAAGACTTGAATATAAATGGTAAAGAACAAGTGGATGATGTTTTGAAATTTCTGCATCACACCATAGGTATATTGCGTTATTATGAAGTTGATGAACACCACCAGTTTATTGTGACCGATCCCAGAATTCTGTTTCAGTGTCTTACCAAAATTATTGTTGATACTTTTCCAGATTCAAGCTCTTGTACAAGTGACCAAACAAAAAGTCTTCAGATGGGGATTATTTCTAAAAAATTTTTATTAGAAATGCCAAGTTTTCGGGACAGTTTGAACTCAATTACTCTTGGCCCTGAGGATTTTTTCTCTTTATTGAAGTATCTTCATTTCATAGCTCCGTTCAAAGAAAGTAATAAAGATATGGTTTTTATACCTACTGCTTTATCTCATGTTTTAGAAGATGATAACAGTGAAGGAGATAGCAGTTTTTTCATCCGATTCAAATGTAAATACTGTCCTAAAGGCCTCTTCATTTTTTTTATAGCTTATTTGATGGAAGGAAGCAAAATGAACGGATCGAATAGTGTGAACTTAATATTGGTAAACCGGAAAATATATCGAAACAAAGTGTTTTTTAACATAGAGCATCATAATTGTGAGGATGATGAGATAGCTGTTTCACTAACTAAAGAATCATATATAAAAATTCAGTTTTATACACGAAAACCTTTTGACAAATGGAAAAACGATAAGAAATATCGTGAATTATATTTCAATACTGCAAATCAAGTCCGTAAAGAAGTCATGAATTCAATTGATAAGGCATTAGCACAACTCAATTATGAGAAAGTTGGCCTAGAGCCAAGCGGCAGATGTAAGCACTGCAAGATAGTATGCCCCATGCATATAGCAGAAGTAATTGAAATATATTGCCCACAAGGAAAACAGGGCAAATGTGATTCAGAGATGGAAGAAAAAGATTGCATTTGGTTCAGCACTGATATTATACAAGGTATTATAGAATGTTCTTGGTTATATTTTAATTATAAGTACTAGTGATGTGCTTGATAACAAATGGCGGGCGATCCTAAAACTGCTCTATTGTTTTATAATTGATTTTCTTCTAATATTCAAGTCACTATAAAGTCCCGCTTTTAAATTACACACATATGGTAAAGGAGATTCAATGCCATAGTAACCATTCACCACAACTGTTTGAATTGAATTAAACAACAAATTGAGTCACGTTATTTTAATTTTTTTTTATAGATAAGTAGTAGTTCTAATGCACAATACTTTCATGCAACTGGACATACTTAGACAAAACTTACCTTAAATTCATTTGATGAATTTTCAAGTATATGCTGATGCATAGGCCTAAAAACTATGACAAATAGTGCATTCATTTACCACAGTCACTAATTCAAATAGAAATGGAACTCCGGTAAGTTTTTAAATTGCATAACACAGAAGACTATTTTTGTGTAATGTACATAAATGATCATGGTATAAAGTTAAATGAACAATTTTTTTTTAAGTTTAAGATGCTGGCTCCTCAAATAAATTCTCAGTCACTCCATCCCCATCAAAAGTACATTGAAACTAAGAATTGTAAAATAAAATTTGTTTTGTTGTAGGCAGCGGATACAGAACAAAGTAGCCACATTTCCTTTAGTCTGTATGTTTTAGTGACCCTCGCTGTGATAACTGTTGATGTTGGACATTTATTTGTTCCTGTAAACTAACTTGATATCATTTTCTCACCACTTTTATTGTTTGAAGGCAGCTAAATGGAACAAGTAGCTACACTTCCTATAGTATGTATTTTGGAGTGACCTTGCCATGGTGTTAGACAGTATATTTTTCCATGAATTTATTAGACATCCTAACTCTATATCCTGGCAGACATGGCTAGTGAAAGTACTTATTCACCTCTTGTAATTGGTATTTTAAAGTTACCATGTCATGACAATGACTAGACATAGCTATTTTCCCCTGAAAACATAAATCTGTCTTCGGTGTTTTACACTGTATACAATGGTAACTATGGTGTAACATAGTTAAAATTACCAGCAAGAAGTCAAAACTTCAAGTAAGTTCTAATTAGCATAATATGACTGTTAGAACTGAGAAAATTTGCTATTATTATAGTTAAATCATGACAACCCTCGCAATTATCACCAAATAAACATCTGCGGGCTTCACCCTTGGTATCAAGACAGTCATCAGCAATAATTCCTCAAACCCATGGTTTAACTATTACTTACATATTATTAGTATTGTACTCTATATCAGTATGTTATTGTATGTGGTATTTCCAATAATACTGTACTATTTTTTCCACACACGCATATTGATGGTTCCTTGAAACATGATGGTAACACTCTAATGATGGATGGTATCTTTGGCGACAATACTGTCCTTATACAAAATTCAAACTTAAAAGGATTTTAATTTTATAGATGTGAAGTTTAAACATATTTGTCACTCATCTATATCTGCTGACTAAGTACATAAATTTATGAACAATGTTTGTTCTTATAGGTCCAGGAAATACAGTTGAAATGGAATCTGATGGAGACATTGTTAGCAAAACAGGTATGAGGAGAGTTGTGTGTTTTTTAATTAGATATTGTATTAACAGTTATGTGCCACAATTGTAGTACTCAGTAAGTGTCGATGATGTATCGAATAATTCTAAATTTACAAATAATGTTTAATATACTACTCCTTCGAGAAAATTATTTCTGCAGCAACTGTTAGATTTTAGTATAATTTAGCTTAGCTTTAACGCTATTAGAGTAATTCTGACTATTCATTGATTATAAATTAAATTTTACATAGTATATAATTTCAAAACAAACCAAGACATGTCAACCCCATAGGATCTTCATCAGTTGGACAATGAAAACAAACTGAAAACTGTAAAACTGAACAAATGATACTTATGAATATGTAAGAGAGGATGGTGATAAAAATGCAAATGGCTAGAGGAATAAACAGATGAGTAGTATGAAAAAAGGATGCAAATTACTTTAGGAAAGCACAGAGAGAAGGTAGTGAAAAGACAAGAGGCAAGCAAGCTGTGTAAATACATACAAAAGTGAAGAATGGAAGTAAATAGATTAAAAACAAAAAATAAGGATGAAATTTAATTTTTTATTTCAATAAATAAATAAAGAAGTAAAGAAATCAATAAATTAATTAAATGCAGAAATATTTCTGAAAAATAATGAGAGATTAATGTAAAATTGAAGACAATAATAAATGGAAACTTTAAATGAAATGTCTCCAAATTGAATGAGCAGACTGGGCATCGTCCATGTTAAAATTCTCTTCAAATTCTTTCATCTTGATACTTTCCAAAAGTATTATTTTATATCAGAGTAAGTTTAATAATATACTGAGATACCATTATATTATGATGGACAGATATTATTTCAGATTGACAAGGAGTGCTTTTGTCTTCCACCCTCCTTCTTAAATCTTTACATATCTTGTTTGCCAAACAAATCCCATTACAAAATGAGAATACCAATGTTATAATCGGATAGAGTGTCGCGTGACACAAATCGAATTACGATTTGTGACGTACAGCATGACATCAAACAAATAATGTTGAACAGAATATGTTGAAACAGAATAAAATAATGGTGAATAATGTATTGCAGTCTATGAGAGGTGTGTGGTTATCTACTTTTTTGAGTTCAATTTCTTTTGTAGCAGTAGAAAACACTATTTGAGGAGTCACAATAAGATACATTCATCAAAACACCGTATTTTGTTTCAATATGATATATTCTTAAAGTTCACTTTTTTAGCTAGACAAACTGTACTATGAAAACAATACACCTTTTTTCCTCTACGTTCACAAATGGAAATGCAATCCTTGCATACTTTGAAATAAGGAGAAAAAGATAGCACCAGCGATCGTGCTTTAAAACATCGTAAATTGCACTGTAAAGTGTACAACTGTGTAGTACGGTTATAATCTGTAGTTGTTGTAAGTCACACTAAATACGATTTAGAAATGAACAACCTTATTGAAATAATGAGTAGATATTATTTTTGTGTTGGAGGCTTTAAATTCCTTCAGAATACAATAAAAATGACTGAAAACGTTAAAACAATTATTTAGTCCTTGTTTTGTTGCATTTATTAGTAGCTCATCTGGTGACTATATCAGCCATTTTAAGTGTAGTTTACACATTAATTATCTCGGGTCATTAAGCATTCTCATACAATTACTATATATTTTTGGTATGAAATTATTTACATAGAATTTGAAGAGTTTAAATGTAGAACTGCTACTCAAGAAGTTGGGGGGTCTTCTAAATCAGGTGAGAATAATTTGGGTATGAAGACAATATGGCACATATTTTGTGCTAACTGATACTGACATGTTTAATAATTGATGCTCTTATACTACTAAGCCACAATAAACTCCTGATATTACCTGCTTAAAAGTTTATCAGCTGTAAAATTTTCTAGTAATTGTCACACAAAGGTATATTTTCATACAAATTATGTGCATGGCAATATACATATTTATATCATAGTTGCTGTGGTCACAAACATGGATTAAAAGTGTTATTCCCTCCAATCACATTTTTTTGAGGTATTACTATACAAAAACCACAGGAAATACTTTAGCTCCACTGGACGGATTGCTCCATTTTTTCTAATAATTCTAGGTGATGAGAAGCTTTAATCGGAGTTTTAGGTAACTATGGTTTGACAGGCCTATGCAAAAAGTCTGCTGATTAAAAAAAGCAGTCTTAGTACATGTAAAACAAAAGCTTTTTTTTGCATTTTAGGTAAATAGAATAAAAAGTCACTTGTGGCCCTTTTATTATCACATTAGAGTAAATAATACTACTCTAAAATATGACTCATGTAAATAATTGAATACAGTAGTTCTAGTCAGTATAAAGACACTTCAGTCAATGTGATCATTATTACTATCATTTCATCATTGGAGGCATCCTCAATATCTCATTCATCATCATCGTGAAATTTATCATAATCATCATCATTGGATTTGAAAGGAGTCACGTGCACTTGGAGTAACTGTACAAAATGCTAATCTGAGGCGCGTAACATTTGTTACAATTGTTCGGGTTCCTCAAAGCTAGTTGCCTACCTGCACAGAGCTACGTAAGCCAAAATATCGAGGGAATAACCACTTCTAAGGCTACTGAATACTTTCTAGTGTAGGCTTCATATTCTTTACTGGATCTTTCTCATCTGCATGCTTCTACAGGTACACAATATAGTTGCACTGTGCCAATTTTTCATCCACACATTGGTTGATAGTTGCTTAGCATGATAGAAAAATATGACTATGATAACAATAACCTTTCCTGGTGTTATCTTAAATAATACACTAAGATGGTATACTAAGCGAATAGCGTAGGCCGCCAATTATCGACCAGAACTTTTACACGCAACATACTTTCTTACCTGCAGGTTGCATGGAGATGGAGTTTCCACCAACGCAAACTTGAGAGCTTCAACTTCCATTTAAGTGGTCGAACTCTTTGCTTAAATAGATATTTTAGGAGATATGAGCTTTTATATCTGACGATCTCAAATTCATTTATCGACGACCGATACCTATTATGATTTCACATAGAGATTGTATTGCTCTATTATCGACGATTTATTTTTTCTTATAAATACAAAAAAATAGGTACCGATTCAGAATTAACTGTGATCATAATTTGCGATTTACAGTTATGATTACACTATATATGGGGAAAAAAGGGAAAAATTATGGTAGTTGCGGGTAAAATTGCTTTTGACCACAATATTTAGTACTAAAATGCTGATAAATACCATTTAAATGGAATATTTCACCATAGCATAAAATAAATTGAGAAAAGTATGATGTATGAAAGTACTAGTTTTTTTTGTATGAAAGTAGTAGTTTGTTTGCATTACTAAAAAAACTATACTTAAAATTGATTTATGCAAAATGGGCACAATCGCTCTTCACCTTGATCGTCCAAGACAATTTCTTTCAGGCATTGTTCATGTACCTACCGGCTACAAGTACACTGCAGCCATTCCTTTCCATCTTGGCAGAATTTCTCATAGCAAAAAGTACGCTCCCAAAAAATTGTCAGAATAATCTTGTACGTCTCCGAGTGATGTCGTGGTTGTGGATGTAGGAGTACTTGAGGATGGAGGTCAAGTCTCTACTGATTCATCAGATATAGTACCTGTACTTTTGGTGTTGCACTTCCTACCACCTGACTTTGCTTTCTTCAATGCAGCATCTTCCCTCATCCTTTTCTTCTCAAGCTGCTTCTCTTTCTTCTTCCTTGCCATCTCTTCTCTTTCTAACTTCTTTCTTTCAAGTTCCCTCTTTCACTCTTCCTCGTGATTAATATAGCTTTGCGACGTATCTCCACTGCACCATCATTCCCTGGATTATGCCTGCTCTTTTAAAGCCATTGCAAATCACTTCAGGCAAACAAGACTTGAGCCATGCCTTAAAAATAAGTTGAAAAATTTTAAATTTAGTGATAGCTTTCCCCTGTGATACTTGAATATATTCATGGCAGACATTGCTCCAGTGTTTCTTCAGGGAGCAAAAAAAACTAACATCTAATGGCTGAGTCTCATGGGTAGTGTGAGGTTGGCGGCAGAAGAAAATAACAGAATGGCACACCAGATAGAGTCTGGATCATAATGTGAACTATGCTCATCCACAAGGAGCAACAAAGGACAAGACGGCACAACATGGGTGAGAAAATGCTCTTCTAACCAGCCCAGAAATAATTCCCGATTAGTCCATCCACTCTCACTCCATCCATGGCATGTACCACTCACTTCCCCACGTGTCCAAAGGTGATTCAAAATTTTAGCATCAAAAATTACGATGGGCGGAATAACCTGTCCAGTACCACTACTGCCTCCAAGAACTGTAATCTGTGCTTTTGACCCGGAACATTGATAGCGCACCTTCTTCTGCCCACAAAATGCAATAACTTATGGTGGGCGGGGATTCAAGGGAAAATTGCTCTCATCCATATTATATATTTGCTCAGGATGTACCTTCAAATTGTTATCATTTAGCACACTGTTAAGTAAAGTAAGTCACTATATTTTCCTTATTCATGGGATTCATTCGAGTATATCCTGTAGCATCTCAAGTGCGAAGACAGAGTAGAGGTTGTCACTGCATAAACCTGCACCACCAGCCATTGCTAATGTGAGCACTGCAAAGAACCCCCTTCTCTAGGGCCACTCTTTCAGGACTTTCACCTGCCGACGAGTTTTACCATAGCCAACTATGTTGGTATCACAGAGATATTTGACAAGTTCAGTTTCTTCTATTTTACTTGCATACGGTACTGGACCTGATTTTGTTCCATGAACTACTCTACCCGATAGTCTGTTCTTAAGGGTAGTAATAGGAACTCCATGCTCCCTGGCAGCGGAGTTTATTCATTCAGCAGTAGAGTCCATCACAGCATTGATGGCAGCTGCCATTTGCATATTGGTCCACTGCTTGCACTTCGAGTAGGGATGCTTCTTTTTCACCCCAGAAGCTCGCTGTGGCTGACATGGTGGAGTTCTTTTTATTCTTTTTCTTTTCGTAGCGAGCCATCTAAAACAAAATATCAGCAAAACTATAAATCAATATGCTCAAAACTCAACCATCTATTCTTTTTCTTACCTGACAAATAGCAATAAAAGAGCAACAACAAAAACTATTAACATTTCACACACACTCAAAAAAAAACAGCTACTGTAACTAACTCTGGATCACTACTCCGTGAATAACCTTGAATTTCCGTAAATTGTGCTGGTCGATAATAAAACCAGGAATGGTTAATAAATACGTATACCGGTCAATATAATTGGCGGCTTACGCTACAAGAAATGGGAAAGAGACTAGCTACAAGAAAACATTAAGAAAATTTTGAAAAACTTAAATGAAAGACTCCAGAAATTAAATTGTTAAATAATAGTACTTGAATAGCAATAAGCTCATTTCCTATAAAAAATTATTTGAAATTTTCGAAAGTGTTTGTTGTTTTTGAACATGATTAAATAAACTGATTAATTTTCTTTCTTTTTTTAGATAAGAACAGGGAGCAAGCTAATAATGTAAGATTTAGGCTCATATTATAATAATATATTTATATGCTATACGTTGGAACAATTAATGATATTATAATTACTGTGCAGTTGTACCTTGCTTATTATTGTGGGGAGAGTGTATTCATTCATTTGCCATCACCTTTACATAATGTATTTATTGATTGTGCAGTACAAAATTTAATGGACTAAAGTAAGTGGCATTTTTTACTTATTTATTATTTATTTTTCATGATAAACTAGTCTTGAGTGAAAAGAGAATCCAACGGATGCAAACTTAATTCAAATCAATGGCTTTGTGTCTTGAAACAAAAGACCGCTATCCCAGATTTATTTTATCAATGTTTGGGTCATGATGTAAACTAAGTGTTACATCGGAGGATGTATGTGCAATACTAACATGCCAATAATATGTTGCACTATCTCCCCTTATATATACAATCTCAACAGGATCAGATTTATCTGGGATTCAGGATAAGAAACATTTGCTTAGATGAAGTTTGATTTTGTGATCATGATGTAAATTTAATGAAGTGACCCAGCAAATCTATTCTCTCTG
>WLWI01003056.1_pt1 | contig 14354 bp, 8 predicted proteins | sample 6701501 | NCBI WGS metagenome assembly WLWI01 (sample SAMN12718690, study PRJNA515312) | sponge metagenome | isolation source: marine sponge | host: Mycale hentscheli | place: New Zealand: South Island, Marlborough, Capsize Point | collected 2014-11-01
ACAATAATAAATGTCGGAACAAATTTCTCTTTGACACATCAATAAAGCTGTAATTTATAGCCTACATTTAATACTAATGCACAGTTATAATACAGTTACTCACTTGTACACACAATTCCTGCCCACTTGCGACAAGTTCCTTCTGAAGATTGGCAATCACTGAGCTTTGTCTCTGTACCTGCACATCTTCCTATTTCTATTCCTCTAGTAATTGTGTGAGGAGGTACAGAACACAGACCTCCTGTGATGGCTTGGAATAAAAACCAAATACTGAATTTTTAGGAGCACAATTGACTAGTTCTACTGATAAACTTAAGAATGTTACTTCAGTTATATCTGCATATACAGTAGCTAATTGCTTGAGGTTACTTACCTAATGTAGTAGTATAAGTATATCCTAACTGGTTACAGGATACTCTAGCCTCTGTGTCAGTCCATTGTTCTCCTCCACACACTGGCCTCCACTGAAGGCCAGGATTTGTGTATGTACATATTTCCAGATAGCCTTCATAACCATCATCTCCTAGCCACATACTAGAACTTCCATTAGTTGTATTCACTCTTCTTATGACACCATGTGAAGGACAATCTTTAAAAACATATCCTTCAATGATTATTATTAAAGAAGTTGAACTCTTACTTGCTAGCACTTGAAGTACACAATGTACTAAAGCACTCAATAGTGCCACTAAACTGTAGAATTTCAGCATTTCAGTGAGTAGTTTAGGAAGTTCTTTGGTTACATTGTGTATGCGACCCTATCTGATTGCTTGGAGTTTCATGATGTCACTGTTTATGTAACTCAACTTATATAACGATATCAATTAAAACTTGATGCTTATAGAATTAGACTTTGTCAAATTAATTGACTCAATTTATTATATAACCGATATTATATGTTTGTTAAAACTTACATTGATGTTTTGACTCCTGATGAGGACTATGGTAAGCGGTCATACAGGATTAGTTTTATTAAACTAAAACCATAATTGATGTGATCATGTATGTATATATATATTTATTGCAGCTTTGATATTTTTACTTGAATATTTCTGCATCACGCGAGCGTTCTGTATTCTCCCATATTGTACGGTTTATATTGTACGCTACTTGTAGCGTGCGCGTAGCGAGTAAAATCAATGAAAATTGTATTGTAACCGGTTGAGAAAAATTTCAAAGAGCAATAAATCACTTATCACACTCGTCGTACAATATGGGAATGATATTTTACTCTCACGCCACATTTTCACTCGCCTTTGGCTCGTGAAAATATTTTGCGTGCTCGTAAAATATTTTCCCATATTGTACTCTGACTCGTGCTATAAGTATTATATATATATATATATAATTATATTATAATATATATTATATATATATTATAATATATAGCTATTATATATATATATATATATATAGCTATATATATTACATACTCACACACTCGTGTGTAAACATGCATGTATATGCATGCACACACACACATACTATATCCAGTGACACGTGAAGCCATTTATAGAAGCCTAAGTCGTCTTCAGTATTATATTTTAAATGCTTGACATACTTCAATGAGTTAAAATTACAATTTTGAAATCCGAGGGTGTCCGGTCACACTTGAAACTGAAGTTTTATTGCCAGCAAGCAGGAAATCTCATTGGTATTCGATACTCTCCAAACAGACACAAAAAAGAGCATTTACTATTAGACAGGACGACAATATGGTTGCATATATGTTTTGTTTAGAACTCTATAAAGTGGCCAATGCTCCAAGTCTTAATTGTGGTTGACCCTTCCTCTGGACACTATTCCCCTAGTACACATTGAGTTCACTATGGCTCTTGTTATGGACTTTGTTTGAGTACACTCTGCAGTCTAACCCTTTTGCGTTATGCATTAACGGCAAAACAAGCCTGTCAAGTTTTTTTTTGTTAACCACATGACTTCTGTAAAAAAAAAAAAAGAAGTAAAAATTAACAAAAGAAAGAAGGGGAAAAAAAGAAGGAAAAAAATTTAGCTTAGCTGTAGCTAGTCCTAAAACTGGAGAGTAGCAGCTGCAACTTGTTATTTGGGACTTGGAGTTTAAAAACACATAAAGCAGATTCATGTCTCAACCATGGGATGAAATCATTCTACTCAAAGTAGGTGCACTGTGTCGCAACCACCGGCAAGTGAGTGACATAAACCACAGATTGCATTAGCATATGCACATCTTCAAACCTCTTGGTACTAACTCAATTACTTATGGAGGCATGCTGGCGGGTTGACTTTAGACTCCAACAGAGACAGACACACACACACACACACACATACACACACACGCATATTACATATTACACACACACACACACACATCCACACACACACACACACACATTACAGACACACAAGTTTATAGCTTGTTATTATTTTTTGTTTACAACAAGTTGGTAGACAGCAGGGGGTTAGTCTAAAGTTTGACTAGACAGTTTCTTATCACTTATTGTATTAATGAATAATATTAATTAACGCCGCATGGGACCCAAACCAGCAGCTCACTTTATTATAGAGCTCTTACAGAGGATAGTAATAGCTACTTTTCTATTCTGTGGCTCTCCCATTAATTATAGTGGGAATTTATAAATGGCAGCTGGCTTGATGCAGGGAAGACATCTTGAGCTACCCAGGTGATTGCTTGATTAACAAACACCAGTATAGCAATAAACAAATGGTTTCATGCTAAACAGGAAGAAACAGTGCAACAAGTTAACGATATTCATGATCCTAACCCAATGGCCCGCCTTCAAGCCACAAACACTTATGAGTGCTGACAGTATGTACAAAGGGCAAGAGAGGGCACACTTAAAAATAAATTAATGCAATTGTTTGTTCAGTCGGATGATGTCACGTAATTACCACTTATTAATTATTTCAGCGTATCGGCTGCAAGTGGCTCGGCTCTTGCTTGTGCAAACAACTCCACTCAAGCTGTAGAAACTGTAAGGGTTAGTCCAGTCAAAAGTCTGCACTTTGGTCAAATTTGGGACGCAATAACGACTGTAGTCATCCTACCATAGAAAAGTGCTTTGCTACGCTTCCAGGTATAATACTTCAAGTTCACACGGTAAGGCTGATATAACTGTTGGCAGTGACATAAACTGTAACTCGATCCAGGGGCATGTATTCCATATACAATAGCTGAAGTGGTTATTTCCTTTATAATACATTAGACCTCATTAATCCCAAATAATCAGAAAGTTGTGTACGTGTAAAATTAAAAAAATTAATGAATATGACGTGCTCTATTCATAGTCACAATTAAGGGCATCTTTATTTAAGACCGTGAATACTGGACTCTGCTAGAGCACCACCACCACTGGCGTGGTAATCAGATTTACTACAGGCACTGGGCACCTCCCATGGAGAAATCCGTGCACTTGGCAGTCAGAGCTTGCCAGAGAATTTAATAACAAGTCAGCTGGAGAATGGAGGGTTTGTTTGGAACTTGGCAAAATTGCATTGTTGGGTGCCCTGCACTTTCGCCCATAAAATCTATATGCCGGGAATGGGAGGTGAGGAAGATTTGATGAGTCGCCTCAGCATCACTGCCAAGATTAATTAATGCAGTAAAATGGGTGTTACATGAACTTTGCATATGAGCACAAAGTTCAGCACATAAAGCATTACAGAATATGTATTTTTAATAGGTCCATTAATCTCAAGGCGTTCTGACAATTAATTATATTATTTGGAATCTCTACGCTGTCCCAAACAGAACTCAGGAAAATATTCAAGTTGTTGATTCTATAGAAGCCACATAGGCCAAAGTCCTGGGCCGGTCTTTGTTGGTAGGCAACATAACTGTTGTAATAGGTCAGTTTTCTGTCTAATAACAACGACAAACTTCAAATTTGTGCAAGCATCTTTTTGTTTTTCTTTCAAGCAATGTGATAAACTATTGATTCTAAGAAATGTTATGGGTATTTTAATCAGAACTAATTTGATCTTGAGACTGTTGTTTTCGCAAGTTACAGAAAATGTTCAAAGAAGCACCAAAATTAGAATTTTACTGGGAATCCGACAAGATACTTAATTCTCAAACTATTGCAAACACGTCATTTCTTTTCTCACAGACGTAGAACCCAAACATGGGAGTATTGGACTTTATGTAGAGTTACAGCATTTTGGCCAAATGTATTGCAGTACAGTGGTCCCTCTCTTGAGAGACCCCTCTGACCAACGACCACTCCATTTATAAGACCAGTTTTACCTGCACCGACAGCGTCTGCAGTCTTTCTCACCTCTGTCCAGCGACCACCCCGCTAACGCGACCAACGACCGGTGTAGAGGCTTAAATTAGCGACCATTTGACTAAAGCAAATGACTTTAAAATCATTCATTATTAATAATTTCATTCACATAAATCATCAAAAAAGCCATGGCACATTTAAGTGACCTTCAAGACTTTGCCCTTTGGACAAGAAAATTCTGGTGATACTAGAAACATGAAGCAAACTAAACTTACTGATTATTTACATCCATTGCAATTTTCAATAGTTAATACTGATTTTCTGTTAATTGTTAATGTTAACCAGATGAATTGTGGAATATACTGATTTTCTGTTAATTGTTAATGATAACCAGATGAATTCTTAAATAATATAAAAAATTGGTGTAATTAATGGTACAATACTTCTCTGGCATGACTAAGAGTAGAATTTTCTGTCCCCCCCTGACGAAAGACCACTCCTCTTGAAAGACCACTTAATCTGTAACCATAGGGTGGTCTCTCAAGAGAGGGACCACTGTAGTCTTAAAATGTTTCATGATAGCCATAACATTTTGCATTCTTGTTTATTTTACCTTCCAATTTTGTATCTGTGTATTAAAGCACTATTGATAAATCAATCAAAATATAACCAAATAATTATATTAGAGAAGTTGTTATGAACTCCAGTACTGTCTGGTTCAAAGTAAATAAGACTTGTAACAGACAAGATTTGATAAAGTGAATTGTGCGATGCTAAGAAATTTGTACAAAGCAAGGAATTGCTCACTGGGGGAAAGAAAAATGTCACAAACACACCACACCCACCATTCTTCCAGCTTGTCTTTCCTGTCAAACGCTGCCAACCAGAATGTGGTGTACCATGGGACTTTACCTGCATGGAGTCCAGCCACTTTTTTTTTCCTCCAGTCCTGTTTGTGTGTACTACAGACAATTTCAGTCTGTGGTTTGCTAAGAAACACATCTGGAGTGGGGGAGATATTCATTCATGCAAAACAAAGGTCTAGTTATGCCAGTTCTAATCTGTTTCATATTCAAGCTTGTAGGCTAACAGAATCAATAATGGAATTAAATCGGATGTACCTTATGAGAAAGAAATAGCTCCGACCATGCCTGCAGTGCCACCAAAAGGCACGTACAGATTTCTAAAAACAACTGTAATTTGTTGCTCCTCTTTGGCTCATATAAATAAACCAGGAACTTTATTTCAGAGTAAATTATTGGAAGGCTATTAAGAGGCTAGACAGCCTCTCATATATATATATTTGGAAGGCATGAAGGCTAGCTAAGTGTTTCTATGGGTGGTGTGTGTAAGACAATAGGTTGGCACTTACTTGTGTGTTTTGTCCTGCTGCTGATTTGAAATGTTCCCCTAAAGGAGGTATATTGTGGTAGTGTACCCCACAAGAGTCATAGTTTCAGTATCCTCAACATTATAGACCAGCTCCAGACATCAACAGTGCTCTAGACATGCAAGACCACTTTCATCTGCTGCTTAATAAACTAGTACAGCTTACCTAATCAGGGTCATAAAAAAAAACAGCTCACAATGTATGACCAATATCAGGTTTGAAACTTGAACTTCCAATTTTGCAGCTGCTTTTACCTTACCAGAATTTACTGTTTTAAATTTTTATTTGACCAGTTCTGTTTAAAATGATGAAGGTGAGAAAGATAAAATAGGTAGTTGGTGAAGTCAGCAGGTAAGTAGCCATTACTAAATATATATTTATGCAAGTACTCAGTAACCATACATTATTTGTGGCACCATAGGAATCATTTTATCTTGGCCAGTACTTGATTAGTCTGAGACAAGGCTGGATAATTTAATAGTGGTCAGGGGCAAGGACTTCCATGCCAAGTTTGAAATGGAATAAACTCCTTATCAGACAGACTAGCCCAAATTGTAGCCATTATAAGGCTAATGGGCTATTTCACATTTTCTAAATACTTCAATGGAAGTTCAGATACCAATATACAGCGCTGAAAGCAGTAACTGTAACACACACACTTTAGAAACTTGGAAATACTTTCACACAAAAAAAACAACATTAAAAATAGTGGTACTTATTTAAAGGTTGTTATGCAAATCTGCATATACTTCACAGTATGTGATAATTGTTGTTATTTTTTATCACAGTAGCTTATGCATGATCAAGGCTTCACAGTTAGGTTGCTGCCTTTGCATGGCTCAAGAATTTTTCTCACCATTAAACAGTAACACGATATGAGCATCGAGACTTCTGTTCTCAAGCTCAGATTACTGGGCAGATCCAGCGGGAGATCTACTCTGATGCAATCATGTCCAGCTTCTGACATTTGTTATTTCTTTCTTTTCTGCGTGAGTTTTTATCAAGTATGGAGGGCTATGGATTGAAAGAAAGTGAAATGGCTTTGAAGCGCTCAATGCAGTTAAACATCATGTGACTTGTAAATTGGAGCTTAGTTCCCCCTTGGCTTCTTTTTAACACCTCTTTAATATCTCTCAGTGTATGAAAACAAAATTTGTGTTTGTTAAGTCCTGTTTTTGAACAAGATCACATGTTGTTTAAAAAAATCATGTTTTAGTTCGCCCAAATAATTGCCGCATAGACCACTTTTGTTTAACCAGTGGTTTATAACAAGAGACAATGTGATGTTCACGATTGTTTTTATCATTTTTTTTTTTTTAATATATATATGAAAATAGAATATGAATACAAGCAAAGTGGGTGACGCATGTTGGACAAGTGTTCTGACGGTGAAAACAATGTACAAAATGACTACAGGTAATACTACATTAGAATTGTGTCATACAAAAATATTAGATTAGAAAATTAATTATCAATGGTAATTAACAATTGCATATAAAAATTAAAGTATTCCACTATAATAAAGTAATTAAAGTAATTAAAAATTAGGTGAAAATTAAGTACAGTAAGTAAAAGTAAGTAAGCATACATTATATAAAGTAATTAATTAAGTAACTAAAAATTACATTAAAATTAGGTAAATTTAGCTAGCTAAAGTAGGTACAGATTAAAAATTTAAAGTAAAGCTTTAAGAATACCAGTGTAAATGTATTGAGAGGGTGTTTAAACTGCTGACGAAAGTTTATACCATTAGATTATTCCTTACTGAAGGGCTGGATAGATAAATTGGGTAGTTCTATTGAAGAACTGGTGACATGGGCCACAGATGTAGCTGACACATCGCAATGTTCAGCTGAGTCTTTGACACTTGCACATACGGAGCAGTGCAAAGGCTTGAGGAGCGCACTCAGAAGCGGTTCTTTTCCAAGTGCCTTCTGTGCATGGCAAGGTGGCGGCCGAGCTCGTCAGACCGGGCGAATCTTTTGGGGCAGTTTGGCCAGGAACAGGCGTGGGGCTTCTCACCAGTGTGGGTGCGCATGTGCGTTTTGAGGTGGTCAGAACGAGAGAATTTCCTCTCACAGATGTCGCACTGGAAAGGCCTGACTCCGGTGTGCTTCCTGCTGTGTCTCCTGAGCTGGTCGGAGCGGGAGAATCTCTTACCACACCCCTCATGGTCGCAGACGTAAGGCTTCTCTCCGGTATGCTTGCGGATGTGCATCTGCAGGTGAGAAAGCTTCAGGTAACGCTTGGTGCAGCCTGGGTAGAGGCAAACGAAGGGCTTCCTCTGTTCCTCAGTCTTCACATTCTGCTGCTGGCCAATCAGGTTTCCGGACGACTGCCTGACTTGGGGGATGATGAAAGTGGGTTGGGAAGACATGGTCATCTGGATCGGAGCGTTGTTGCTGTCATACAGCTGGGTCTCTCCGGGCATGTTGGAAGAGATGATCTCAAAGGGAAAAGAAATGGATTGGTTTGGGATGATCTGGTGGGAGTTGCCATTGGAGAAGGTGAAGACCATGTTTCCGTTGCCACTGTTTGAGCTGGTCATGGCCACGTTGGACGTGCTCTCCGGGTAGTGGTCAAGGGGAGCAGTGCTGGACGGCATCATGAGGTTCGACACAGGGGTCTGCACCGGTGTCGGGTAGTCTGGGTACTGGGCATGCTGCTGCGGCTGGTTGGAACGCATCATTGCTTCTTGTGCCATCTGCGACTCCATGCAGTGGACTGGGGTGGTCACCGGAGAGTGGTGTGGGCTCAGCTCGTGGTCCGAAACTGGAGGGCTAGGGTAGACAGTAGTGGGATAAGGTGGAGGAGACAGCTCTTCATGCTTCAGGGGCACGGAGGACTGGATGCTCAGGAGTTCTGGGCAGGAATCTTCGAATCCGCTGTATGGAGAAACTGCAAGAGGAAAAAAAAAAGGGAAAATATTAAAAGCATTTGTAGTATATTAGGGAATTCTTGGCAAAGACACTCTGCCATTAAAACGGAAATTTGGTATCATGGATCAATTTCATTCTAAGTCAACCACAAAAAATTTCCCTCCAGCGAGCCCACCCATGCCATGCTGACAGATGTCCAGTGTACATAAGTAAACTAATTAGACAAGTTGCTAGGGAAACTGATATTACCTTATGCAACTACCCACAGGATGTAATGGTCACACACACTAAGGAGGTGATTGTTTCCAAATTTATGCTGCAAGAAGCTAGACTCAACTACATTACCCCACAACTACAATATTTGCACTTATGGTTTCTACCAAGGGTAAACAATGTATAGTAAACATTCGTACTAAAAAGTAGAGGCTGAAGTGATTATTTTAACAACTGGTCACACTTTTTTAAACAAAAAAACAACAACAAACACTCACCATCTAGGATTTCCCTGGGATGAGGGGGGCCCATGTGAGGTGGAAGCATGGACAGGTTCTGCACAGCAATCATGTCGTTTCTCAGCAAGGAAGACAGGCTATCGTGATGGGCGTCCATCCCAGAGCAGCCGTTGTAGTCGAGGCACTCCTGTTTGACGATGCTCAGTACGTTGTCCATGACGGGCGTTCCCTGCATGATAGGAGAGTGAGCGACGGCCTGCATGTTGGGCGAGTTGGCGGAGACTGGTGAACAGCAAGTGACCCTAGGCATAGACGCTGGCATCGGAGACCCGGCGTGCGAAAGGGGAGCTGGCGAATGAACGCTTGAAGCGGGAGACCGGACGGCAGATCCTGCACTCAGTGGTGAGGGAACGTGTACTGGAGAAGTAAGCTCTGGAGAGAGCTGCTGGTTCCACGTAGCTTGGTTGTAAAGGCTGTCCATGGCCTGGACATCGACTTGGGGCGTCATCAGTGCAACTTCGCAAGCCATTGATATTCGATTGGATTTAATTCTTAGATGAAAAGGAAGAGAGTCTTCTTTGGACTTGTTTCTTGAAATTAAGGTGGTATGACGTACTGGTATTTTACTTTCACACTGGTTATTCGCAATTATGCTTTACTTTACAGTTAACTTTAAGTATTCTAGCTCAGATTATACCGAATTACTATTTTCTTTTTACTAGCTATAACTATAGTAGTTCTCCACAGCTGGCCAGCAGACTGAAGAGCTTACTATAAAGCTTGTAAACTAAGCTAGAAGCTAAAAATCTGGTTGCAGAAAGAATGGTTGCGACTGCGCAGGGCACCTCTATAAATGCAGTCCTAAAACCACACTGACATCCGGAATAATTAAGGGCTCTACTTCCGGGATCAGACGGCTGCGTAACAGATGGCCGTTTATGCTGCGCGCACAAAGAAAGCCGCCTGGCTGCAATGCTGCTATGACAACGGATTACAATGGACCAATCAGGTTGCAGTCTTGTAATTACCTGCATAGCTGTGGTGGTCTCAGTCAATGAATATCTAATTGAGCGTGGCTGACCCTATATGAACTGGTACTACTTTTTGGTTGTGAAGTAAGTTAAAGACCATGCAACTGGTACAATAATTAAGCTACAATTTGCAAGCAAATTGATTTGCTAAAGCATACAAATCGATGTGGCAGTAGCTGAATGGGCAATAATAAAAACAAACAATTATAATATTCTTCACAAAGTGACATTTTGAGCGTCCTTTGACTTAAAAAGGCACAAGATTCAGATAATCGTGTGATGTGGGTCTTCAGCACTTTGTGCTGCATCTGACAACCCAGAATATTGGCCGAGTGAAATATCATCTTTTTGGAATATGCCACAGACACTACTGTGTTGTGCAGAATCATTTCATAGCAGAGATACATAGCTACATTGCACTACATCCATAGCAACAGCATTGTGAACCATTGATGCCTCAGTTCACCTGCTGTAGCCATTAGCAGCCCAATCCAAGCCACCATCACTGCAATCCTGGCCACCATCAACAATTATGGCCCAGCATATTTAGACAGCTGCTGGTCATGGCTCTTCCCACTTCCAGAGCTACACCTAAAGGTTTAGCCACACCACAGAAAAAACAAACAAACAAAAAAAACCTTGTCCTAAGAACCCTTCCACCCCTTTAGCTTAGCTTGTTTTATTAAAACCTCTAGCTGAATTGAAATACCACACTTTGTTATTGTGATGTTGTGATCATAACAGTGAATATAATATTTTAAGCCAACTGTGAAGTAGCAAGTGTGAAAATGTGTGATCAAGTATGCTTTATCAATCCACTTCTTTGGACAGATTGTGGACGAAAGATTAGGAACCAAGAAGAGGACCCACCTTTCCCACTGGAATAATATTCATGGAAAACTGGTGTGAAGATCTAACCACTGAGCACTGACCTCAAAGTCACCCACATGCAACAACGAGCTCAGAGCCATTAAGATAGGTCAGCTGTACTCATAGACATCAAGTCCACTTGATATTCAAGTGACCGGAAAACAACAACAACAACAACAATAAGAGCAGCAAATTGAAGTCACCACACACACACATTTTTATCAGTCGCTCCTAAGTGCAAGCAACCCTCAGGGCTTTATCTTTGAGTCTTGTGTGACTGGGGCCGTGACTATCAACAAAGTCTTCCATTAGATGGTCACGACAACAGCCAGGAAAATTGCACAGCCTTTAATTTATTTCTTGGAAGTGTTTTTGTGGCCTTTGCTGTGGCAGATAAGCAGGTGTGAAATAATTAAGATGGAAAAATTAAGTAAACATGTTTGAATGTAGCCATCGCTATGATGCATTAGTCTTTAAGTTTAATAATGGTGGGATCTTGATTGATGCTGGACACTCTTGAGCATCAGTCTTTTTTTTTTTAATAGTATACTAGCTATCACCCACTCATTCCTTATTTTAATATTGACTAGTGAGGTGGACTACAGCATCTGAAAGCATTGCATATGAATTACAGTCTGAAGACTTATCATTAATCATAATTTCTACAGCTGCATTTTTTTTCTTGCTTTTGCCTGGATTTTTTTTACTTTTTTTCTTTCTTTTTCTTTTTTTTTTTTTTTTTTTTTTTTTTTTTTTTTTTTTTTTTTTTTTTTTTTCCTTTTTTTTTTTTTTTTACTCCTGCCTCTCCTTATCATCATACCCTGGCCTAATTTGTTTTAGATAGGTGTGGAGTCTAAACAACAAGTAGAATAAATAAACAAATAACAGTTTGTAAATAGAAGCTCTTAGTGATTACCTTACATCTACAACAAACTATAAATAATAGCCCATTTCCCCTCACCCAATACACTGCATGCTCTCGGACAACTTGGGCTCCCCATAGAGCGGTGGTATAGCTATTTAGTCCTCATTCAATCATGCACAAGTTTGCGACTATAGTAGCAGCAATAATCAAGAGGTGTATGTTAACTAGCAGAGGCACGAGACCTCCAGATCAAAATACCAGAGCAGTAATATGAATGAAATCTGTAAGGGAGCAGGAGAAATAAGACAAAAAGAACAATGTCAGCGACAACAATGATACTGAATTATACGTTTCTTACAGACACATGAGATGTATCGGGGGACAGAGCAACCACCTGGACTTGTCACTGGAACCTGTTCACCTGCAGCAGGACATAGTGAAACCAGTGTCATTAATGATCCGCATTTGTTCTTCTTGAAAGAAGATTGTGTCGGTGAAAATGTAGCTCTACAGACATGATTATACATACCAGGCACGGGGCTTCTTGATAATATTAAAACAAGCTGTGTGAATTGGAGGTAGCAGTCAGTAAGCTGTGCAGCTGTATTGTTCTCCACGTGAATCTGAGAGCAACACAAGCTCATTAAACCTTTGACCCAATTACTTACAGCTAGCTGCTGGGAATATAGCCTTTTAATTGGGGCAAGGTATCTTGGATATTTAATTTGTACTTTTGTCTGTTTTTTCCATATAGAACTAATGCTACAAAAGTAAGCACACTCCAAGCTGACCCCACTATAATCAGTGTGCTTTCTATCTCTAAATGTTTAGTGACCAGTGCTCACACAGCACCCTGTGAATAGTGTTGAAACATAAAAGCTAATTTGCTGCAGAGTTTGATTTATGGTATTAAACCCAAATAGCTAACCACAATAATACATCTTTTACTCATTTCAGAAAATGATACTAGTAATTTACGAGGTTGTTTTTTTGAATGATTGATTATTTATCAAATAATCTGTCTCAATAACTTGTTTTGTTTTGTTTTTGTTTTTTGTTGTTGTTGTTTTTTTGTTTTGTTTTTGTTGTTTTTTTTTTGGTTTAATTGTTTTGTATATTATGCTAGCTAAATTATTGACTTCGTCATGACACTGTAATGTTGATGATGAATAGCTGAACCGTTACAGACATCTGTGTTTTCATATCTTTGATGGATCTGTCAGAACAAGGGGATAGCTGTCTCGGACTGAAAGTGACACCGGCAGACATTTCAATTAGCACCATTTTATCACCCAATCAGCACTTGTTTTCACACACTCTGTAAAAGAGGAAATCGAGAGTTGTTCCAGATCGAGTGCGGAGTGCAAATCTTCTCACCATTTGATTACGTCAGGTAATGAAATGGATTCTGACGGAGAGGGTCAATGCAAGTACAGATCCTGCTGGCTAGACCACATACTAACTATCCCATTTCTTTAGAGGAAAATAAAGCTAGAAACTCACAGAAATTTTGATCCAATTCATCGCTAAAGAGAAGGAACTGAATCCAATAATGAGAAGGAAAGGAAATTACTAATTTGTAGGACCTATAGGATGGCAGCCTGGCAGCCAGGAGAAGGAAAACAACACCTATGGAGGCTTGTTGCATTCGTCAGATCAATGAGACAGATAATTTTCAAAACAAACTACTTGCTGTATTTCACTACTAGACACAGTGTTGATATGGTCTATTTATAGCAGAAATCAAAAGAAAACTGCACATTTGATCATGATAATCAAATGGTAAAGAAAACCCCCAAATATGACACATTTGACAGCTATGCTTCTGTCAAGACTAGATTATCGGATTATGCCATTAGTCGGGAGATATGCAAAAGAAAAAAATAATGTGTTTAGCCTTGTCAATATCCACGAATTCCAAAGTGACCAAAACGCATAAAGACCAATACTCCTGGTGCTGTGGTAAGGGAAGTATCAAGAGATAAGCAGGTGGTCATGAGAAAAATTTTTTGCCAGAGGCTGTTTTCAGAAATCAGAATTGAGCAAATACTTAGAACAAACACAAACAGCAGGATACTCAAGGGCAACAAGACACTTCATTAAGCCTGTATAACCAAGTGAGTTGCCACAGCCTAGAAGGTATTTGAGTTTATCTATTTTAAGACTAGTGCTTGTTGATTTTCTGAGTACTCCTCCATGGCTCTGGTTTTCTCCTTGAAGACAGAAAGTAGGCAAGTGCATTCCTAGAGGCCAAATGATCATTTTCTACACATACATACATACACACACACGTATACACACATTCTGGTTGAACATGAAGCTATCTTGGCTAACTTGTCTATGCTTTTTGGTTTCAGATCCTGAACTGGCATGCTGCAGCAGTGTTCGATTCACCTTTTGTCGGCATTGTTGTGCTTCATGTGGGCATGATCGGGTTTTTAAAAATACACAAATCTGACCATTCGCACATGCTCATTCAGTGGGAGTGCTGCTGGGGGGGGGGGGGGGGGGGGGGAAAAAAGTTTTAATTTTTTTTTTTTAATTTTTTGGTTTTTTTTTTTTTTTTGTAAAGTTTTTTTTTTTTTGTTGGTGTTGTGTTGTTTTTTTTTTTTTTTTTGGTTTTTTTTTTTTTTTTTTTTTTTTT
>WLWI01003057.1_pt1 | contig 14354 bp, 8 predicted proteins | sample 6701501 | NCBI WGS metagenome assembly WLWI01 (sample SAMN12718690, study PRJNA515312) | sponge metagenome | isolation source: marine sponge | host: Mycale hentscheli | place: New Zealand: South Island, Marlborough, Capsize Point | collected 2014-11-01
TTTACTTGAAAATACATTGTCCACTAGACTACCGCTAAGGTAAGTCTGTGTAGGTGCATGTCCAGTTGTGTCAAAGCATTGTGTGTTACAACCACTACTTAGCTAAAGAATATCACAAAGAAAACTTATAAATAACGTGTATTGTTTTGTTGTTGTTGTTTTTCCTTCAATTCAGTTGCAGAGAGTTGTTACTATGGCACTGAAATCCCTTTACCGTGTATGCGAAATTTAAAAATTGGACCTTATTTTCAGTAGCTTTAGTGTTAGAAGTCAAAATCATTCATATAAAAATAGTATAGTCTTTAGGCTCGCTCGCCATTTGTGCTCAAGCACATCACTAGTTATTTATACTTTTCTTACCGTTGCTAAATAGCGTTTTCCTGGAATTTTGCCGCAACATTGCCTAGCGGGTAAAAGTGCAGCAAGGTCGCGAATAGATCGCAGTGACCAATCAGATCAATATTCAGTTATCCACTGCTATGGTATTTCAAAATAATACCACACTTGTTTGTATTGAAAAATGACTATAGGCTATGGTATTAGTATGAGTAATAGCACGGGTAACCGTGCTATTCGGGATTAATCACGAGTAACGTGATTGAAATAGCACGAGGCGAAGCCGAGTGCTATTTCAATTGCTTTACAAGTGCTATTGATCCCTAATAGCACAGGTTACCCGTGCCATCACTCGCTAATAGTAGGCCAGCTTTTAAGAAGTCATTGCAATTGTAGCTATATTATATCGTTCACTCACTATCTCCTTATTTCAGGATTAGCTTCCGCTGGAACTTCTTTTCAACATGCGGCTCCTCCTAACCTGTTGTAAAACATTCCTTCTAATACGGGTAGAGGTTATGTGGTAAAGAAGAACATTGTCTCCAATTAAAAACTATTCAAACTGTACGTTTCCAAGGTTAACACTGCACGCGTGCGTTTTACCCGTACTATTTAATTTAGCTACCGAGGTATTTCACTTAGTTTCCACTTAGTTATCGAGGTATTTCAATTAGTTACGCGCTATTTCACTTTCCCCGTGCGATTTCAATTGAACAGCGATTTTTCCCATACATTTTTGAATGGGCAACTTACGCGCCGTACTATTATAATTGCAATATTGTGATCAGTGAAATAATATAAATGAAATAATTGACAATAAAAATTAAGATCAAACAATAGTACAGATTTCAAACAAGGACAATAGTGTCATCCTTGTGGACTACAGCAGAAATTCTCACAGGTAGACACATGGATGTTTCAATACTCATAAAAATCTTACAATATTGGGCCGCCTTAGTCTTCTGTGGCTGGTAACATCACTCCTTCAGCCTCTTCTCTCTAGGTGCACACCTGTGAACAGAACAGCACCAGGAAACAACTATTTAGAACTGCAAGATGGCCTTGACTAAACTCTAGCAAAAGTTATTGCTCAACTTTGACATACTATAGTTACAAACTACTTCAGTGAAAAGACATCTAGCATGGAATAAACTACTTACTACACTAGTCAGGGTGGTATGGCAAGACATTTCACTCTCAGGCTTTAATTTCCGAAAATAGCAGGCTAATTTAATTCCATGAGCCAGAGGTGAGTGAAAATAAAGCCTGAGAGTGAAATATCTAGACTAATGTAATAATTTGTCTTCACTGAAGTAGTTTGTACTAGGGTTGGTAGTGTAAAGTTAACTTTAAAAACTCTCTAGGTGCCCCCCTGATCATTGAATTATGTTAAACATTGTGTTAATTTCTGCAGGAACAGTGGAAACAAGAATCAAAAGTATTAAAATATCATACTCATAACAATCAAGCTAGCAAACTAGCTCACTCACAAACGCAGGACCACTTCAAGAGCCCATTTAAGCTTAATAGCTAGAACTTTTCAAAGCACTTTGGTCACAGAACACAGTCTTTAGTTTTTAACAGCAAAGCCAACCAGAGCTCATCTGATACTGCAGCGACAAAAATTACATCAACTGTAAGTCTACCGCAAGATGATCATGCGAGCGTTCCTCAAGTTTCTGCTACGAACGTCCACTTAAATTAACTGTTCAATTTACGAGTGCTTGAAAGGCAGAGTGCCCAAGTCATACTTTACCAATTAAAGCTGCACAAAAAATGGTCCGGCCCAAGTCGGACTGGTCAGACTATCAACGATGCCCCTGTGGCTGGGTAGGCTTCACTAGAGGAAGGTAGCTGTAAAACCCAGAAAACTGGTAAGCCAGGCAGTTTCTATAACTACTAGGGTAATGATCTTGCCAATGTGCTGCCTTGAGATAACACCATGTGATAACTCTCAGGGTCATATACCTAAAAATAACATTGTGAAGATATCTAGCATAGAATATATATATATATATATATTTATATATTTATATTACTTTATATAATAGGGACTTGGATATAACACTTTACTAAAGATGTGTCAGGAGATAGTTCAAGGCATGGAGTACTTGTCTGCTAAAAAAAACTGGTCCATCGGGACTTGGCTGCAAGAAACTGCATGTAAGGAATACCTCACGATCATCTCCACTACTCAATTTTGCATGACAATCATTAAAATATTAGAATTAGCGATTAATCTATATTGTTATATTAGTAATTGAAAGAAGTTAATGCAAAGTCTTTAGCTAATATTCTGCTATCACTGTATTTGTATTGTAGAAATTGGTCTATCTTCACTGATGAAGTAATGCTGCTGTAACTGCTGTTTAGTCAGCCATGAAGGACTGACTTAAAAAATAAAGAATATTTTCATAGGCTATACCAAATCGTATTCACTCTCTATTGTGCCATTCTATAGTATTTTAGTGGCACAATCAGCTAGCCTAAGAATTTACAATATTAGCCATTGAAGCACCATAGGTGCAAACCTTCCATTTTTTTACCATGAGTGTAGATTTTGAACAGTTTACCAAATTATCATATCAAATTGCCCTTTTCTCAATGATGTCACTGTCTTATATTGTCATCGACATCACCTCAATTTAGTGACTGAAAGTGACTGAAGTGGCTGAAAGTGATGATTCTTTACCAACTCAGTTGAGATTATGAATTACATATAATATGAATAGGAATACCGAACAACTTGTAGGACTGAGGCTTCTTTACCAACTCAGTTGAGATTATGAAATATATATATTAATATGAATAGGAATACCGGACAACTTGTAGGACTGATAAGTTGATTAATATTATTGCTGTTGTTTGTTGTTGTTATTGTTGCTGTTATATAATATATTGTCATTTACACATTTATTAGTTTTCTGTTATTATTGGACTTGCAGTAGCTATAAATACGGTAATTATAGTTTCCAGTACATAGCATATTCTTTTCTAGGGTTGATGGCAGTTTGAGCGTTCGAGTGGCTGACTTTGGTCTGACTAGAGACATCTACGAGACAGACTACTACTACAGACAGAGTCAACAAGGCAGAGTGCCTGTCAAGTGGATGGCTCCAGAGAGTCTCCATGACAGAATCAGTAACGAAAAAACGGACGTGGTGAGCAAATTCAATAAAAAGTGGTAGGACTTCTATGCAGAACATAAATTTAAGCCTAAACTCCGCTATATATGCAATTTTCTTAATCTATATTAATTATGTGGGGTTTGTCTTTGATTTGTTTACAGTGGTCTTATGGTGTGACTTGCTGGGAGATATTTAGTCTTGGAAGAACTCCTTACCCAACTGTTGGCAATACTGAAATGTTACTGTTTTTGGAAAGGGGACATCGCCTTCAAAAACCCCTGCTGTGTTCAAATCCAATGTAAGAGCTGTTATGTTTAAAATGCTACCTCATAAGGTGGATAATTAGGGGGGTTAGGGGGCAACTGCTGGCATGATTGTGATTTATTTAGATTAGTAGCTATGAGAAAAGGGACTGATTAAGTAAATGCATAATCATTAAATATAATTTCAAATAGCCAAAGCTATACCAAGGTGTTGTTCTTATATTTTATTGTGATGCATGGTGGTGAAATGCTTGGTTAAAAATTGCAGTCTATATGGAACATCAAATATTATTATTTATACCTTTTGGGTTTTTTTATAAAATTCAAATACGGCCCTGTTATATTATATATGTTGGCTATGTAGCTATGAGGAGCCAAGTCAGTGAACAAAGGCTTCAGAGAGACTCAATGAATATAATAGCAGACTATTTTACATTCAGTCCAGTCATTTTAAGGTTGGACACGAAACTAATTGTATGAAAAGATTTCTCATCAGTTTTCCATTTTAAATAATGTGCTTAAAAATCCTAAGGAATCCAATTAGGGGAACACCCTGAAATTAACAATTATTGTAGTCATATTGGCATCAAAATAATTTTTATTGTTTATCGCTATATTACCAAACAAATGGCCCTAAAACCTTTCAAAAAAAAAAAGACCTAAGTTTGATTTTCATATAACATATTTCACACTAACTGCTAGCATTACATTATACTTGACCTTTGACCCTTAGCCATGTGATTTTTTTGTTAAATTTAATCACCGTAGCAACATATGATTGTCAAGTAGTAGCTGGTTAAATACAACTACTGATCTGATACACTTCAATGCATAAATGGTGGGCTCGCCCAGGTATTGATTTTTTATCCTTATGATAGATAACATAAAGAAGAGAGACCTCAGAGCTACACCTCAGTAGAAAGTTAAGTGGAACACTACAAGAGCCTCCTTTATAGTTTCTCACCTCTAGTTTATTGAAAGTCCAAACTTAGTGTTTAGCACACACTGAAGTTAAAATTTCTGATGGGTAGGAGAACTATTGAGTTGAAGGATACATTTCTTGACTTATGTCAAGAAAGAAAAGATTCATGGGCACATAGTAAAAAAAAAAGGAAAAACAAAACAAAACATGATAGAATTAATAATAGAAACACCAAAATTAATTTTTTTAAATAATGAATTGAACTGAATGGATGTATAACAAAAACAAAACATGAATAAGCCAATTTGATTACAATAATTTAAAGCACACAGTTATAATATACACACACCTCATCATTCATTAATATGTCTCTCTACTTTTTAAAGCTATAGATGCCACGAAGTGAAAGATTCATTCTTACAATTGGCTTCTGCAAAATTTCTTAGTCTTGTATAGTGGGATGTGGGATGAGGGTGGGTAGGGGAGAAAAAGAAGAAAAGATGGGTTCATGAAGGCAGAAAGGTCAATTACTTCTCAACACAATCATTCAATCATTTGCACAAGTTTTTATCGTATATTATATTTAGGTTGGCTTCAACATTCCCATGCCAAATTCTCACCAAACAAATCGTGTATTTTTCTATTCACCCTCAGATCACAAATTGTTTATTATCACTTTAACACTGAAAATAGTCCTTGGTAGATGTGGTTGTTAGAGTGGGAACACTATGGCATCTTGGCCTATAATTACTGCTGTTTTAGTTAACCTTGACTAGAAGCAAAACCCTTTAGTTTTGTGGTATTCTTACTAAAACTAAGCTGTAGAGAACATAAAAATACTAAATACAAATATTTTAGAAGACTGCATGTGCTATTAAAACTAAAATTAACAGTAAAGTGGATGACAAAAACTTAAACTAAGTAATTTTATTGTAATCAATTCACAATATGAATTGCCATTAAGTAGCATTTCTAAATTGTAGAAAAAATATAGTACTTTATTAATATACCCAAGATTTCATAGAAAATATGCTATTTCTGAAGTTGTTTGGGAAAAGTAGCTACATGAACTATTCCATCAAGGGGTCCAATTATTGAAGAATTTGAGAGGCAACACAACTAACTGAAACTAAGTCAATTGATAGTAAAACTAACTGAATTTTTACATGTCATTGAAGAAATACTAACAACTAACTAAATCTTCAGGGAACATTAGGGGGGGAATAAAATTAAGCCTTCAAGATTTTTTTTGGTAAAGGATACTATTTTCTATTTAGGGTAAGAGTAAGGTAGAAATTGACTTGATTTACAATGTTTCTTACTTTCACTGAATAATAAAATATCAGGCATGTGCCAAATCCTTGCTTTGCTTGAGACAAATTTAATATTTAATTATGGTCCTGGGTTGATCGACAGTAGCAGCCAAAAAAAATTGTATTCTATGGCTAGTATTTTAAACAAAGAGAGAGAATGCATTTAGTGATGAGAAAGAAATTGTGAATTGTCATGTCGAACAGTCGAGAGAAGGGGAGGGGGGCGGGGTAAGGGACTAGGAGAGAGGGGGGAGGGAGGAATGGAAAAGAACATCAGAGAGGCAGTTGCTCATATAAAATTATAAAATTAACCAACACATATGTTTTGTTATGGATATGTTAGGTTGGTTTATATATTACAGAGTAGTCAAGAATAATATTGTGGTATTTCTCCCTATACTCTATCAGGCAAATCCCACCCAAAACAATTAGGACATGAACAAAAACTGTAATTGGCTAACTGCTAAACATTTTATCATACTACATCTTCACATCCAACACCCACATTATGCACACCCCTGTCCAACTATTACTACCTGGTTCATATGTCATGTATATACAATTTGCATTCTTCAGGTAGCTATAGCAGAGCAGCTGTGTATATATTATATGTATATTATATATATATATATATATTTATTTATTTATTTGTTTATTTATTTATTTATTTATTTATTTATTTATTTATTTATTTATTTATTTATTTATAAATAAATAAATTTTGGCTAATTTATTTATTTATTTATTTATTCATTTAGTCCTGTACCCTATCCTCAAAATGTTATTTTTAGGTAGTGACCTGTGAAATAACTCACTGAATCATTTCACTGCTGCATTACACAAGCTTATACCCTTCATTGCAAAGGGCCTAGCTTACCAGTTTTCTTGATTTTTACAGCTATCTCTGGTGTACCCTATACTCAATCAGGTTAGAGCAGCTGCTAAAATATCAACTGGGGGTGTGGAGAACTCCTACAGCCAAGTTTACACCATGAGTTACCATGTCAGAGTGATATGGCTAAATTTTTCACTCTCAGGCTTTATTTCCACTCACCTCTGGCTTGGTGAAAATAAATTAGCCTGCTCATGAACTATTTCGCCATATCACACTCTGACTCATGTAATAAGTATTATATATATTGGGAGAACAGCACATTCTAATAGCAATTTGTGCAACACTAGCTCCGAGATGCTTTCAGTCACACACCTTCTTGTGAGCCATTCAGCTGTCAGACAGAACATCCTCTGTCACATTGTGAGAAACAGGACTCAAACTTTAACAGGCTATCTCCATCACACTCACATTCCTCACCACATACTGTAGACATTCCACATTATAAATCCTCTCCTGTTGTTTCCCAATTATCCTCTAGAGATGATTTAGTTTAGACAAAGCGTAATATGGTGCTGGCGGTGAAATAGCAGCTGAATATTCTAAACTAAGAAATTGTTTGAAATGAGACATTTTAGTAAGTTGTGATTTATACACCTTTCTTATAATGATTGATGGTAAACGTGTTTGCATTGTAATATTATCATCCTTATGATTTAAAAGAATAATCCTTGTGATCTATAATAGTGATGACTAAGCTGGCAAATAATACTTTGATGTAATGCATATGTGTTAACACAGCCTGTGTTGTCTCCTTGGCCAGCATCATTAAAAAATGCATTAAAGACATCAGGGAGAAGCTATAGAAATGAACTGGTTTATAATTTTACTCCTACGTCTTATCAGTGACATTAATTACTAACTTGTACTTAGGGTTTTACGAATCATTTGTACAAATAAAAGACCTCATAACAGTCTGTTGTACTGCTAGAAGTCCCAACACTGGCCGATTGCATACAGTAAATATTATTGGAAATCCTGACATTGTAAACCCTGGGCAACAAGCTTGGCTTACTTTAATATCATCAGGTTATTTTACAGCATGAACAACAACAACAACAACAAATGCTGCACATGAGCCACAGTATCAAACAAATGCTGCACATGAGCCACAGTATCAAAGATGATTTTGTCTTTGTGATGATTAATTGTATGAATTTCTTTTAGTCCCTAGTTTGGTGTACAGTGATCACATCTTGTCTGATGGTCTCTTGGGCAACACATTCTCCTTTCTATCTTTAATGAGTGGACCAGCCATCACTTCTCACATCTATTCAATTAACATAAATAAAATAAAATTAGGTAACAATTATTATGTTACGAAGAACAAAATCACATAAAAATGAACATAGAGTTAAAGCAGTGAAGGTTCCAATGCTATTGAATTAAGGATGTTATTGCTGTGGTGTTACAGAAAATTAAATTGACCAATGTATCAGCCACAACAGATAGTAATAAGAATATTGAAAAGTTACAATAGAAAAAATCAGCTGGTGGTTTACCGAGCCCTTTCTTTTTGTTCAGACATTTTAAGTCTACCTGCACAGTCAACCTTCACTTGTTCCTACGAATTATGACTGAATCAAAGTAGATACACAAGTAATTAAGGTAACATATCAGTAAATACTTTTGAAGAAAAAAAAGTTTAACGATAGGAATAAAAATTGACATCTCGGTAGTAATATTAGTTGAGCTCAGCTAACCTTTAACTGCTTCTGCCGTCTATGAGACCCCCCTCTAGGTAGAGTCGAATTTAACTCTATATACTAATACTACTATAACCTATTTCAATCTCTTCTGCATTCTGTAACTTGACTCTGGTACTAGTGCAGTGTGGCATGTGAGTCTCAGACTTACGACAGGACTACTAATGTTCACTGCTCCTATTATGTACTACCTCTATTTGCTCCACCTCCCTGATAATCTAATCACAGACTTAACCAATAAATCTCACCCAGTTAAACTACATTAAATAGATGAAACTAAGTGCCAGTTAATCCAGAAGACTCTCTGTCCCTGTAGTTAGACTTACACCCATTTAATTGCTCACAATGACATGAAGGGCTAGAAGTAGCATAAAAATTGAATAAATTATGCACTCAAATCCAGAACTGGCTAAATCAGGACAGAAGTAGTAGAATTGGTTACATTTTGGGTGGTTTACTTTCAATGGCAGTTTTGCTGTTAGTAGTTATGTAATTTTGTCCTTGAGACCAAGCTAGTAGTGAAAAAAATGGGGCATTGCGATCAACAAGATGTATGGTATAATTACCACGCCATTGCATCATAATAATGAAAATCAAGAGGAACCAAACAAAATATTATGAGGAGCAAAACAAACAAAATTATGAACAATCCAAAAAACCTTCTTTCTCCAATCATCTGCCATAAACTCGATAGATTTATTTTTTCAGATATAGTTGTCCATTTGTAAATAAGTAAGAGCAGCACTACATGGTTAAAAATGAACATCTGATCATTCAAATTCATTACAATATTTTTTGTGACTGATTTCAAGTAGCTATTTAATATTCTGGAGGCAAATAACCCTTTGCTATCAGTATTTGAAAAGTAACAAAACTTTTAAAGGTTGTGGTGCAAAGCACATGGTTTATACTATTCAATACAGAACTGGCAGAGCTTACCCCCTGTTTTCTTTCTTATTGCCATTACAACATGTTGAATTGCTTCATAGGGTTGATCAGCTACTGCAAACTTCTAAATTACAACAAGCTTCCACTGCCTCAACTATCACTGAAATAAAATTTAAAAAAACTATTCCTTAACCTTGACCTGGGCTTGTAGCTGTCACCTTCAATCATATAAAGAGCACTGCTTGGGCCATTGTAGAAACGCTGAGACTAACTGATTGTAATCTAGGCAAGTGCAAAAGTATAGCTTTATTTAGCCTAAACAGCATACAGGGACTTTGCAGTCTAACTAAAAATAATTGTATTTCTGAGCCAAAAAGGGGAAGGGGGGCAGAATATCCTATATTAGAAACTGGAGCCCCCTGGCCCACCAACTTCTAGCACCTGATGATCTATTTCTTAAAAAAAAAATAGAGTCTGCTTTCAAGAGCCACTGGTCTTCACTTAACAAGAACAGCTGAATTTACAGAAGCTACCATTAATCCAGACAATTGTGGTAAGAGAGTATTAACTGTGCAGGATAGTAAAATTTTAACTTTTATCAGACGTAAGTATTTAGTTCAGTCATTCTCGGCTGAAATAATTATAACAATAGGAAATTTTTCTCTTTTTAGCAGCCAATATTTTAAAATTATAACTTAACCCAAGTTATAATTAAAAATATTGGCTGTTAAAAAGAGAAAAATTTCCTATTGTTAGTATAATAGTTCTTTTTAGAACTACAGGCTAGCTCGCCATTTGTGCACAAGCAACTGGTTTATTTGTTAGTGCATATGTGGACATTTGTATGTTACATGTATCCATGTGTATTTTGACTCCTCACATTTTTTTGTGTTTGCTTGGAGGTTGATCCTGCATTTAGGTTGTCGCTGACATATCTGAATCTTCTGGATGCAGTTATGTCTTACAAACTCATGGGAGTTCGATTGAATTAGTGTCAGCGGTAAGTTATCTTGGTTAGTGCACTGTAGTTTGCCATATTAATATGCCCTACACAACAGTATTGTTATGTTCTTACTTGAAATTCCTTTATCAAAATAGTCAAGTATAAGAGAATACAAGGTAAGTCCTGGTGTGTTGGGATACCCAAGTAAACAATTACATGTGAAAGTGTTGTTGTACCACTACTGCTTAGAAGAATAACACAAAATATCTTGAAATAAATAATTAGCTTAACACATGTATGGCAGGCATTTTTCAATTTCTAAGAATAAACTATAAACTGTGTTTTTACTAAGACTATGCCATTGAAAACCTTTTACCATTATATACGTAATTTTAAAACTCTGCCTTTTATCATATTTTTTAAGGTTAAATTTTAATGGTTCAATTACCCTGTTGTTTGGATTACTCATCACAATGGCTCACTTTGCCATTTGTGCTAAAGCACATCACTAGTAATTTTACAGATTCATTAGCTGAGCCACAGTGGTAAAGTGCGTCAGTATATGAGTTGGTCACCAATGATGTAGAAGTGAGACTAAAGCAATGGCAACTATGTGTGTATTTGTGAATAAAACTTAGTCAGGTTAGTAAGTAGTCAGTAAGGATTACAGAGGCGAAGTGGAAAGCTGACTGATTTAACACCCAAGTAATTGAAGATGATTACTTAATGCCATAGGCAGCGGACGGAGGGCGCTCAGGGGGAACCAGCACCCCTACCAACTTTGATATATATGAGGGAAAAGCCCCCTCACTCCCAACTGTTTGACAATGAATTTTTTTTATTGCATATTTTGTTTTTAAAAACACATCATAGCAGGTACACATTATGACATTGACAATATTTATCCCACTAGTTGTCACCTATGGAGTATATCTGCATGAATTCATACCACCAACTGTATACACCTCTTTGATGGAAAACCTAGGGCAGTAGTCAACAGTAGATGTATGTGATAAGGTACTGGTATATATAATAGTTAGGCAATGCTTCCAAGGTAACTACTCTATTAGAGTCGCCAAAGACCTTAGGAGTATTCCGACTGCAGGAGGGCGCTAATTAGGGTCTGAGGGATCCTAAATACAGTAGTTCTCAACAACTACATGGTGGTTAACTAATTAATAATGTAGCGACTATTCCTAACTAGCTCGCGAGCCAGACCACTATGCGTAGAGGTTAGGTAAAGGGTTTGGCTTGCAAGAATTCCTAACAACACAGTTGACGGTAAAGCAATCGCTAGACGAATTTTTAACATAGCGACCGAAACATATAAAAAATATAGAATCCTGCCCTGAAGGCAGGGATATATTCCTCCCTGAAAGACCTATGAAAGTTAAAGTCCCTTCATAATCATCTGTAGTTGTTAGATTCATTAGTGCATTAGCAGCTCATCATCAGTCTCTGCATAGCACCAGCTGCTACATGGTTAGATAGCTAATGGTACTAACTATGCCCCAGGCACTACTTCAGCTTTGAGGTGTCTGTTTGAGACACTGGCTAATAAGAAATATGCCAGGTCTCTTCTTAACAAGCATGGAATGTTACAGCTTATATAGATGAATATGAGTGTTTCAATTCATTATATTTAAAACCTAATATTTTGTAGTTGATAGTTTATATAGTTGAGATCCCCTTCGCCCCCCCCCCCTTCCTTCCCCAATTATAGACTGCTTTCCACCGCCTATGAATTCTACTGCATTCCTAAATTTGATAACGTTAGTATATCAAGTGCCACTGTGTGGAAGCCAGGGGAAAATTTCATGTAGAGTCAGAGCATCACATTTTATTATAATGCAGAGTGAAGAATATTCATGCTGGTACATCTGGATAAGCACATCCTTATTATTCAGGACCATTGTGAGAGTTCTTACGGACCCTGGGACCAATGGCCCAATTAATGGGGCTGTTCAGAAAATTTAGGAACTATTGAGGCCTGGATTCTATGGCGTAGTTTTGGATGTGGGATCATGAATTATAATTGAACTACAGAAACTTTCCTTACCTGTCAGTGATTATAGTATTAATAAAATGTAGTATATATCTATCTCCTTCTCTTCCCGTCTCATCTCATCAGATCACAAAAATATTTGCAGCTATTAGTTCCAAAACTAAATTAAATTTCTACCCCCTAAATCACCCCTCAACTAATCAGTGTGTTTGATCTATACCATTGTTGTTGTTGTTGTTGTTGTTGTTGTTGTTGTTAAGTTGTTAAGATCAGTTTTGGCAACATAGACACATGAAGAGATATATTTCATGCATACTGTAAGATAATCATTAGGTTCACCGCAACATCTAAAGGCAACATCTAAAGGTCTCTTTTTTTCCTCTCTCCCTCTTTCAGATCTATCCTTCCTCAGCAGAGCTATCTGCAGCAGACTAATCAGTATTAATTGATTCATAATTACTACACATTACAACTCTTAGGGCTATGGACATACAAATATTCAGGGGCGGGATGAAAAACAAACAACTCTGATAAGAGAAACATTTTTTTACTTCATTATTCTTCCAGCAAATTAATGTGAACAAAGTTATACTTGACTAAGTCTACTAGGCACATTGAATTTTTGACACAAATAACAATCTTTCTCATTTGAAATCTTTTTTTTTTATGATCTCTCTCTCTATTTTACTTTCTACCAATTCCGATAGTGAGATCATTGGGTAACGGGAGGGAAGCAAGTGGTAGCTGAAGTCTGATCTAGTAAGATGTGACTTTTGGTATGTTGATTATTTAATGTCAACTATAACTGCATGGAGTAGACAATTGCTATAGTTAACAAAAAAATAAAGCGTCATATATTCAAGTTTTTTTTGTTGTTGTTAGGTGTGAAGGGGTAGCAGGGGCGGTGGGGAGGGAGAGGAGACAGGAAGACACTAATATGTTTATGCTTGCCATTCCATATTTCCCAGTTTGAGGATGGTATTGTTTTGTTTTGTTTTTATTATAATGAATGTGAAGCAAGGCTACAGTCTATGTCATTGTGCTTCTCAGGAACACACACTGCATGCATGCAGTAAAAAGAGATGTGGGATTCCTGCTTGCTATACTACAGTTATTTGTTACTGCTTTCGTCTGCTTACAAGTTAAAATATTCCAACTATTGGTGTCATTCAGTTTACAATTTTGTCAGCTAGAGACTCACATACACACGTACCCTACGCTCACATCAGGTTTTGAAGATTATATTATGGAATGTAAAGGCATTTATAGGGGAAGCCCTGGTATTCTCCCCACCTTTCCAGGTAGTGAATTTACTGACCACAAACCACTTAGCGCCAAAGCAATTTAAGTTGTGTGGTCGTCTTGGCTACTGCTATGGTGACATTCTATGGTTCATTGTGGTAAGCAACCTAGAGTGAGTGCAGAGCAATTCACTCGATGATGGACAGGTCCAGTGGGGACAAATATTTGTTATGCTTTTTTAATAACGTTTGCCCCTTACTGAATGGTCAGGTGATTAGAAGTTGATTTTGTTGACTATGGTTGCCAATTTGCCTTTAAAAAATCAAGCAAATCCTCACTAGACTGTGCTGAGACCCCCTGTGTCTAAACACTAGTTTTGGAACTAGATTTAACTAGTCATTAGCTGCATGTGACCTAAGTCATTTACTTATGTGAAGACTTAGAACCAGTCTTGTGAGATGGAGTTTAGCCCCCAAACCAGTTAGACTATTGATTTCACTTCTTCTATCTAAAAAAATGTTTTTTGGAGGGAGGTAATTAGTCTAAGGCAAAAATATTTTTATTGAAGTCATTTGCGAGTAATTAATAAAATTAAGTTTTGGGTTCAGCATACTTGGGGGAAAGCTGGGAAGTTTAGGAGAAAACTTGGAAAGTTTGGGGGAGTGTCTTTACCCCCATCACCCTTCCTCTTCCCCCCCCCCCCCCCCCCCCCCCCC
>WLWI01003059.1_pt1 | contig 14346 bp, 4 predicted proteins | sample 6701501 | NCBI WGS metagenome assembly WLWI01 (sample SAMN12718690, study PRJNA515312) | sponge metagenome | isolation source: marine sponge | host: Mycale hentscheli | place: New Zealand: South Island, Marlborough, Capsize Point | collected 2014-11-01
AGTCTTTTATTCCTGAATATGGTCTAAAATTATATGCAACTCTTAACATCCAGTTGAATCGAATTAACACTTAGTTCACCTTCAACAGGCTTCACCTCTTACCTTATAATTTGCCAGAGCCTTCCTAGCAGGATTTTCTTCTCATTCTTTGTATATCCTGAAGGTTTCCTTCAAAATTAAAATTGCTGTATGTTATAAAACCCTCATTCTCTACTTACTTTACTCTGACAGTTTTTAAATTGGAACAATAGTAAGTCCCTATGCAGGCCACACCATGTTTGATCACTGGTCTGTTGAATCTTTTTAATAGGACGGACTTTTAAATACTAAGAAATGAATATAAACAAGCTGCGTATTCATTTTGGATTTTGCTGTAGTGGTGATGATTTAGTCAGAAACTAAATACATTATAGCGAACATTACCAGGAAATCCCAGTTTCTTTAAAAAGTTATTTTATCGTGCATACTTTCAGTAGCTTCATAACCATTATTAAATAGCTATGTGAATGTCCCAGTTTGCTGCAAAAATGGATCTATTATTGTAAACATATCAAGGAAAATATAATCAACATTTAACCACGTTGGTATCCGAAACACTTGGCGGTGGGTTAATGAATCAACTTCATAGAATCTGTTAAGCTTAATCACCTTCCCAACATAAAAAAGGTACCTTCAGAACGCTCAAATTCTTTTAGAAATATCTGTCATGCAAAAAGCTTTGGTTTCTTCAGTGGGATTAGCACGGGCTTCTTTGACAGTGCATGGCTTTGGACATAATTTTTCTTCTTCACCTACCGCTAAAATAATGCATCAATTTTTTGATAGATAAATTTGTATGATTACTTCAAGATCCTACTAGTAGTACCTTGACTTGTTCTAGTTACTGAAAGGCCAGTTTAACTTGCAGCTTTCTCTATCAGTACTGAGTCTTTCATGAGCACCCTTTCATTCCCATTTCATGTAGTATTTCAGCCCGTTAATCTGTTCTGCGCTGTTCCTTCCTTCTGGGGAGGTTGTATATTTTAACATGATTCATTGTAGCATGAAAATAGGAATCCTTCCTTCTGGGGAGGTTGTATATTTTAACAGGATTCATTGTAGCATGAAAATAGGAATCCTTCCCTCTGGGGTTGTATATTTTAACAGGATTCATTGTAGCATGAAAATAGGAATCCTTCCTTCTGGGGAGGTTTGTACAGTTTAACAGGATTCATTGTAGCATTCCTCATCCATGTATTACTCACTTCACATGCATAATATGCCTTCTGGAACGTAGTTGTCATTAGGTAAGTGGTCGCCATGAACACACTTTACGTGTGACACACCCACAAACATTGGAGCTTTTTGAGCCGAAATCGACTGCGAAAGTTCCTTAGATTTTAGCTGCGAGCTGTTGAAAAAGTTCCTGAACACGGTGAAAATTGGAGCTTTTTGAGCCGAAATCGACACGAAAATTTTGATTTTCTCAGTGGGTAGCTCATAAAGCTCTGAACGGGTGCAAAAGTGAGCTAAAAGTGCAAGGTTTTTGTTAATCACATTTGAACGGAAGAGTGCGTTAAAAACCGGGTGACGCCCCTTAACCTCAAGCTTGTATTTTCACATCGAGTTTATCTCCCTTCCTGCTGATGGGTATCTCTACATCACAACAGCGCTGGCCAGTTCAGGAAGTGAGAAGAGATAGTTACCTGTAACTATACAATAGCTTTTAATTTTTAAGATTAGATGGCTGCTAGGGTCCTATAAAGTGATCTTATATTTGGTGACCTGGAATAATTTAAATAGTGACTTGGCAGGGTGATGTAAAAAAATATCAATAGCTTACTCAATTATGCTCTAGCAATGACAAGGGGAGGAGGCAGGGGGTAGTAAGTTATGATAATGCCATCAGTATATTTTCCAGGTTCTTTATACAGTAATTTTCTTGCGAATTGATAACATCAATCTCTTTTTTTTTTCAGAGATATAGAAAACATTTTCTAAAATGAAAATTCCTTTATGATTTTTTCTTTATCTGCCCAGGTATATCCATAAAAAACCATAAAATCAAATTAGTGTGGCCAATAGCTAGTTGCAACTTTTTGAAAACTAGTCATAAATATATAATATATTTATGTATATACATATATGTATATATATATATATATATTATATGTATATATGTGTATATATGTTGGAAGACTGCACTCAACAGTTACTGACAAGCATTTGCACTCAGCATAGTTACTAACAAGCATTTTGAACTTGTTGACTCTTGTTTTCTTAATGTATATAATTGTTCACTTATTTCTATATAGCTAAGTCTTTTAATAAATGACTCACATTGCCTACTTAAACTCTGTTCGTTCATTTTTCATTTTGTCACTATTATTCTGCAAACTATGAATTCTGCTAAAGAAATTTTTCAACATTATATACATATGTATATACTGATCAGTATAAATCCTTTTTGAGGTCTCTATAACCTAAGAAAAAAGTTAAAGTCGATCTTTTTGTTGTGTCTGTAGACTGCTACACGTCAATGGTATACACGTCCAAAAGGTATGTTCACTCTAATACTCGCTAATAATATTACAAAACATTAGGCTACAAATTTTCTAACTTTAAATTATATTCCTGAATTTTACACGTTTATCAGTTGTCATTCCATAGTTATGTAAATGTAGTATTATAAATCTATTACTTGATTCTCTCTTCTCTTGCTCTATTGTGTAATGTATTATAGTATGTCCAAATTGAGTTGCCACATTAAAAAAACATTAATAACTTTTGAACGGAAGTAGCTATACTTCCGGGGTTTGTACCATTCGAAAGCTCTTGCCGAAGCAATCCAGAAAATTCCCTTTAAAAACTTCAGAGTCAGCAGGAAAGTGCAGTTCAAAAACTCGATAGAAAAGTCTACGGGAATAAATAAAACCGCACGTTTCACACGCAGCGGGATTTAGTCACGCTCTCTAACTGGACCAAACATGTGTGCAGTACCTCAGAGACAATTTGTAAACAAAAGCAGTCGTAGTGTGGTGACTTCGTTTCTACCCTTGTGTTTGACATTCTGGTTCATTTTAGACTCAGGACTTTGTTGCTATTCAAGGCTACTTAACCAGAGCAAGCTACAACATGAAGTACGTTAGTAACACGGGTTGTTTGTCCACTCAGATTTTCTTACTAGTTTAAATAGGGTCTATTTGTTTAGAAACTCGGCCAATTTACTGTTTGCTGACCAAGATAATAAGATATATAATTCATCATGGACTGTATATTCTACTATTTATGCTTTAGCTGTCCATTACTCCTCATACCTATATAGGTACAGTTATCTATGGTTGTGGGGATGCTATTGACCACCCTTTAAATCCAACTGCTGCTCGTATCTACCACAATTTCGACATGTCATCATAAAATCATATAATATATATTGTATATGTCATTATAAAATTATATTAATTATGTCAATTTTTTTGTATAATTAAAAAAAGTTGAAATTGAAGAAGTAGATAGAAAATAATATAGTAAAATCATGAATGAAATGATATGAATGATTCAGTATGAAGGACAAAGTAATACTGAAATGTGTGTGGCTATAGCTAAAGGTAGGTGATGTACTGAATTCTTCACATTACTGTTGAGTACTTCTGAAGTTCGTCACACCAAGAAAGTAAGAATAGAGTTTAAATACACGATTAAGCACACAACAATCAGACTTACTTGAGGAGGCTTTCAGCCGCGGTCCTGTGCTTCATTTCCTCTAAAACTTGCACTACATTAGTAGCCCTGGATCACCCTCCGCAACCTTCAGCCAGTTTTAGAGCACAGCTAGAAGCTCGTATAAACGATAAACACGGGTGATTAGTTATAACCGAGCATATATTGAATACAGGCGCGGTAGAAACTGCCATAGCTTCTTTTTCATTTCAACAAGTAAACTTACGGTAATAATGCGCACCTTAGACCTGCCCCGTTTATACTGTGGGTGTCGACGTTTTCGCGCGTTTAAGCTACTACTGTCATGTGACCTTAATTGGTTTCAAGTTTCGCCAAGTGCATTCCTCTTTTGCCACATTTGTGGTCGCGCCAACTCAACATGGACATACTATATCATATAAAATAATCTTAAATCCTCATTTCACTTTGGCATTATCTGTCAAAATGCATGTTCATTCACTTACTGGATATAATATATATTGTCTACATCAGTTCACTGATAGAAATAAAGCTGTATAAGCATTCCTGCCACTTTTTTCCCACTTGTATGAGCAGTTATAGACCATGGACTTGAAGAATTATCTATTAAAAATAACACGTGTGTATCAGTAATGACATTGACCTATGACAACGGTGTGTATTAATGAATAATTTATGAGCTGAAAAGAGTTGATAAAGTGTCACCTACCTAAATAAAGTTCTATATGCTTCATACATAGTTGAAAGAAGAAAAAGACTAGAAAAATCTTTTTCATATCAGATTAGAAACCATGACCCTCAACTTAGCACTCATGCACACTTACCGTTATACTGTCTGAAACTAACAGCTTAACGATTCTTAGAGTATCCAATTGTATCATCTTCTCTCTTTTATTTTTATCTTGCTCTGTCCATCATACACTACTAATATACTCTCACGTACTGTTCAGGAATGGACAAACAGCTATCATTCAAACTTTGCCAAAACTTAGGGGCCACAAAGGCTCAACCCTATTGATGGACGGTCACGTCCTGCCAGAGAAACATCCTGCTATGGAGCTGTGATTGTTGTGGAGCAAATTTATTGCTTTATTTTATATCCAACGTCATTAACAGCTCTGAAAACTTAGTATCAACTTAGCTTCTGAAACTTCATTATCCATTTTGTTCAAGCCCTGAGAGGTTTACATTCTGTGGGTATAGAAGTTGATCTTGGCAATCCAGACTGATAGATTTTACTCCGAGTATTGAGTTTGAATGCCTGTTGTTGAGTTTCATTTATTTCAAAAATGTGTGCCTTCCTTAAGTCCTGTTCAGTTCCCCTTTGACTCTCCTTATTCTGAAAAACAAGAGTCATTTGGCATTCAAACTTCTTGGTGTCTCTTCAGATCATTATCTTTTTCTCTCCTTATCTTGTCATCTCTGTTCTTGCATCATGCAGTGAAATACAACAATCATGTCACTAAATTGCTTTGAACTTGCCATCCCTACTTGCCTCTGCCACTGTAGATGACTAATCTTCATCACACACTGTGCTATTATCTAAGTTTTCACTTTTTCATATTTTGCAAAAAAAAACAAGAGCAAATAACTCCATCTACACCACTGCAGGACATTGTTAATAGACTTAATTATAATTTTTGGCACTTCAACCATCAGACAGAAGATGGTGTCGGGTCACTCACAAATCAGATTGCTCGAGGTACTGACTGACTGACTGTGTGTGCATATGAAATAAATACAGAATGAACTGTGCCCGTCCAGCTTGCTGACTTATTGTTCAAGTGCAGAAACTAATGTTAAAAATAAGTGACATAGAAACTATATATAAGCTGAGCATGCTCAACAGTTCAGTCCACTTGCTCTCAATCCCTCCTATGGCCGGGGGCGTCTCCACAGGTGCATAAGCATCTTGGTCACAAATTCATTAGCTACAAGCTAATATGAAACCCTTTGGGTAACCATTCTGAGTGAAGTGGTTTTGATTTGCAAGACAAAAGGAGCAATTACTGTGGCAGTTTCACTGTGAGACAATATAAACTAAGTTGTAGCAGCTAGCTTGGTTACATTTAAAAAGTAATAATTTTTAGCCACTTACACAAAAAAAAATTTAAATGCTGTTGTCCTGGCAGTCACACTAAGTAAGCCTATATAATAGTCAAGATTTCTTGAAGCCAAAGTGTAATCCTTAGTAACATTCTAAGGTCCCAGTTTAAATCACGTTTTAATTGCACAATGCAATAGTTTAAAGTCTTTTAAAGGCACACTTAAGAATACTAGTGGACTATATGCAGGCTGCCATCATTCATTGCATTCAACAAGAAGCCCACTAGCTGACAGCAACTCTGAACTAAAAATGAAATAACAGTGGAAAGACCATTATAGTAAAAAATAATTCATCATGCCCACAAGGCCAAAATAAATTTTACCCAAATATTTCATAACACACACAACACATGTACCATATTATTGATATAGTCCAGTCATTTTGAGGTTGGACCGAAACTAATTGCAAAAAAGGTTTCTCAGCAGTTTTCCATGTTAAAAAATGTGCTTGTTAACATACTAAAAGTCCAAGGAATCCAATTAGAGGAACACCCTGAAATTACACTATCTGCATGCAGCAGATGCTGTTTATCATAATAATGATGCTAACTTTAGTACAAAGAAGCAAATTCCTACAGCTCGCAATAATGACAAACTTGGTTCCAAAAAGTTAAAGCTAGGTAGTCCACAAGAGATAGAAAGAAAAAAAGCATTTTTGGAAGTGGCTAAATATTTGTAAGAAATTGATGATGAAGCAAAATGGAAACCGTTATAGTTTATTATGGCTATGAGGCTCATAGCAGAGTGTACATGCAATCCAAGTGTAAATAGCATTTTAGTAATTGAATAGTTATAACTCATGTTGATAATAAGTCCAATATTGTAATATTCTCTATGGCTCGTGGTGATTGTCGGGGATCAGGGTGTATCAACTCAACTGAAATACTAGATGATGAAACTCAATAAATTGAACTACAGTAGCTAACGAAAACATTTGATTCAGTATTGTAACATCACAACTATTTATATCAATTTGCATCATTTTTTTAACAATTGCTTAAGTATTTTCATCATAACAACTGTATCAAAGTATAATGAATTGTAATATTCAATGCATCAACGGTTTAGTATTATTTAGGTGTTTCCCATCAAGGGTTTCCTTAAAAATTTTAGTATGTTGTTTGGAACAACTTGGTATACCAAAATCGTGTGAGTAACCTTTTCTTGCAATTTGTTTCAGGTTAACCTTTTTTCCCCTTAAAATGACTGGACATAATAATTATAGTATTTTATCCACTATACTAACTCTGGTTAATTATAAGCTGCCAAAAAATATACAAAAAATATCATTATATTTATAACATAAATATTGAGAAATTTATTGCAAAAAATATAATGTAGCAATTATTGGTTAATTTTTTTAGGTTATACAAGGTATTCTCGTAGCACAAGACCAAAATATTCTTTTAGCATAAGTGCAGGATCATACCATGTACCTAATCACAGTTATGATTCAGTTCTAATTCTCAACGATGAACACATTCCATTATTATTACGAAAATTACATCACCTGGAAAATAAATGGGAGGAAATTGGTAAAGTACTACAAATACCACTTGTTGTAATAGAAGACACTCGAAAATTTGGTACTGATTTAATTAAATTATACATTATCCTGCAAGCATTTGTTTCTTTTCATTGGAGGCCAACTCTGCACCATTTGAATGAGGGTTTGCGAAGCCATGCAGTTGGTGGTGCTCAGTATGAGGTTACAGAGGAAGAACTTAGCCTCCACAGAAATCATGTCAGCAATAACAATGAAAAGTACAGAAAAGCCTATCAAGAAATCATAAAACGTGAGAAGCAAGTATTTAAAGTATTATTTGCTAAACTAATATTTTTGGGACCGCCTGAACGCGGTAAAACTCTGACAAGACTTCGTTTGGAGAATGTAGTAAAAAATATAGCTTCAGATCTAAAATACAGCAGTAATCCCAGCACACTCATGGCCAAGAATGAAACTTACTTGATTACTGATCTGTCTAAATCAACAGCTATACTGTCAGAAAGAGGTTGGAAACACTTGAAGGAGAAAAGAGAAGAAGTTCACTTCTTGTATCAGCTCTTTCTTAAGCTTAAAAAAGAGATGGAGTTACAGACAACAACAAGTGAAGCTGCTTCCCAAAGTCCTGCCAGTCTAGATACTGCTTGTCCTTCTACTTCAAGTTCAGAAATACTTCAAGTTTTTGATGAATCCTTTGTAACAGGTACATGGGAAGAGTTAGCTGGTCAACTTGATAGAATGACCTTGCTCTACATGAAGGATACTGGAAGTCAACCTGAGTTGATGGACATGCTTCCAGCTCTCATTATTGGTCCAGCTCTTTATCTTCTCTTCTGTCGATATGGAGACAACATGGATGAGACGTACAAAGTTTCTTTGCGAGGAGCAGACAATTGTAAGATACCAGACAGAATGTCCAACTGCACTGTGAGACAAAATCTTACATCAGCTTTGTCTAGCGTATTCTCCATGCAATCTTATTCCACTGTGCAAGCAAGAGATGATTCTATGTTGAAGAATTTGACAGAGAATTCTCCCAAGTCAGTTGCTTACATTGTCGGTACTCACAAAGACAAAGTCTCACCTCAAGAAATGATCGATTTTGACAAAAAAATGCAACAAGATTTGAAGAATACAATTTTTGTCGACAAAGAGTTAGTTCACTTTGTGTCAGACGATGGTTTTGATTCAAATGATTCTAAAGATGAATTTCCAGAAGACATGAAGAGACTTATTTACCCGATAGATAATTATAATGGTACAGAAGAGGAGATTGAAGGCCTACAAAATTTTATACAGAAAGCTTTGGACAAGTTTCCACGACCAGAAATTCCAGCTCGGTGGCTTCCTTTTAGTCTGTTTTTACGTTTCAACAAGAAAAAATATCTGGACTTGGACACCTGCTATCAAAGTGGTAATCATCTTCGAATGAATAAAGAAGAAACAGATGTAGCTTTGTGGTTCTTTCATCACTACACTGGAATTATTTATTATTTTCCAAATGTACCAGAATTGGAAGATTTTGTTATAACAGACACACAGCTTGTGTTTGACAGCATTTCACGTCTTATTTTTTAAACTGGTGTAGATCTAAGTCCAAATGCTGGTGAAAAACTGAGAAAAGTAGGTCAGATATCATTTGCTGACATCAAAAATGTTTCTGCAGACATTTTTCCTGCTGAAAAATTGGAATCTTTGTTACGGCATGTCCACGTTATCGCTCCACTTCGGAAATCGCTAACAGAAGAAAAGTTTGTCGATAGAGATGCAGCGCAACTATACTTCATGCCCTGTGTACTGCAAAATTTGTCAGAAGAAGAACTTGATGCTGAAATTGAGAGAATAAAAGACGATGCCAAAGTTTTCATACTGAAAGTGTATTTCATTTCTGGATTTGTGCCTATCGGAGTATTTCCATCTTTGATAGCAAGCCTTGTAGGCCAGGCATCTAAAGAGGTAATTTATATTCATGTGATAACATTTTATTATGTAATATTAATATTATTTTTTAAATATCCCTACTTTAGAGTCAGATGTATCCTTTTGAGCTCTTGGATGAAGAGAGTGTAAGAAAAAACTTCATTCCATTCATTTATGGAAAAGATGGAAACAAAGTATTCTTTATAGCAAGACCCAACTTCATTCAAATTATCCTGGCTAGACCAAAAAGATGGAGGATACAAGCCTCTCAAGTTTGCAATGAAGTCAGAATACTAGTTGAAGACACTCTGGATAATGTCACAGAGAACACTGACACTGTTCTAAGCACTTACAATCTAAAGACTGTCAGTCGTCGATATCAATTAGCATTCGATTGTCCGATTCATCCTGAGGAAGATCACTTGTGTGTGGTGAAGAAAGGAGATTATGATCCCAGCATCATGTGGTGTATCAACTCCAAAGGACTCAAGACAAGAGTTGAAATGGCAAAAGAACACAGAGTGTGGTTTGGAGAGGTAAAATATTCATAATTATGTGTCAAAAATGTGTACACCATATTGAGCTTATATACCTATATATAATTGATGTGGTTTTAAATCTACATACTATGTCAAAGCAATAGCATGTCTGCAATGTATATTAATGTAATTACCAGCTTAAAATGTTTATACTAGTGATGTGCTTAAGCACAAATGGCGAGCGGGCTTAAAACTACAAACAATTGATTTTGACTTCTAACACTTGAGCTACTAAATAAAATTTTGAGTTTTTGAATTACGTATATACAGTAAAGGGGATTCAATGCCATAGTAACTACTCCCCATAACTGTTTGAATGGAAAAATAGCAACAAAAAAATAAGTCAAGTTATTTTAATGTTTTCATTGTGATATTCATTAGCTAATAGTAGTTGTAACGCACAATACTTCACACTTAACTGAACATACCTTACACAAGGCTTACCTTTGTGGTTGTCTAGTGGACAATGAATTTTTAAGTAAATACTGTTTCGTAGGGCTTATGACAAATAGCTATTAACTTACCACCGCCAACTCAAATAGATATGAAACTCCCGTAAGCTTTAGAGTTCTAACTGCACTCACAAAAGAATGCAAAGCGGTGAACAGCTGCACTCACAAAAGAATGCAAAGCGGTGAACAGTTCAATTTATAGAACGATACGGGTATTGATCAATAGCCAGAGGATTCTGTTTTAGTGAAATTTGGAACAGGGTCGAACACCGATCTAACGCAAAATTACGTGAGGGTCAAAATATAAAATGACATACATAAGTCCAAATATTATATAAGCAAACAAATATCCCCGATTTTCAATTGTGTTACCCCTGTAATTGGCTCACTCGCTTCACTCGCTCGTCAATTGAAGTACAACAATTAGAATTAAGCGTATAAACAACCAGTGTTTTCAATAAAACTGCTCTACAAATAATGCATTGACAGTAGCAGAAAAGAATAATAAACAATTTCATAGATAGTATAAATATACACTTGCCCAGTAAATATACTTCTTGTAATTTTAACAAATAATCACATATCTATAAACTATGATACTTGGTTGTTAAGTTGTTGTCTGGTATATTTAGGAAAGTGTTTGTTATCCTGATTTCAATGAAGTGGAATTATCAGGTAAGAATGTGGAAGTTGGTTCAGATTAACAATGTTGTATAAATAGATCCAACTAGAAAATTTGTGATTAAATTCTAAAGTATTGAGGCTCCTTCTTTGTACTATTTCTCAGTCAGTATCATAAGCCATTTAATGTTATTCAGTGAATCAACTGGTTTTAATATTTCAAGAAAAGAATTATTTCTGCTTTTAGATGTATTCTCTCTCTTTCACAGGCTTTTTTTAAAACAATACAGAATTAAAAATATTTGGTCACCACCGAGAATCGAACCCAGCCACTTGCTTAATGCACAAGCGCTCTACCACTGAGCTACGACAACCAGCTGGCAAACAAACACTCCAATTCTGTTTTTATACAGTGGTAGAGCGAGTGCTTGTACGTTAAGCAAGTGGTCCTGGGTTCAATTCCCGGTGGCGACCAAATAATTTTAATCCTGTATTATTTTTTTAAAAGCCTGTGAAAGAGAAAGAATACATCTAATAAGTAAAAGAAGGATGATAAAGAAAGTACGAAATTACTGCTTTGCAGCTTCTTTTTTTCTCAGTACAACTATAATATAAATACAATCTATTTTGCTTTATTAAGATGATATTATGAGCCTAGCTGTTTACATACTGAAATTTTGAGATATTTTAGTTTATCAAACTTCTAAATTGTTTAGAAATTGTCATCTAACCAAATTGTCTTGTTTAGTTGCAATAATGTTTTTTCTGAACGTAATTTAACTAAATATTTTTTCTTTTTATTCAAGTCTTAGTTTGTGTACACTATTACTCAGTCAAGGATCTTGTGCAAGAACAAAATGGTGTCATTTTGTGGATAACTGTTTGTTTCTATGCCATTTTTCAGGAAAATTCTCTAAAAAATGTGAAGTATTGACCAAACATCCTGCGAAACCCATAAATACATTGTATCAGGATCGTAAGTAAACAGTAATCATGTTTCAATTAGAAAGTTGTTACTGTGAAAATATTTTTTAATAACAGTAGCAACACTCTATACAGTACCAAATAGCCAGATTAAATGCATTTGCCAGTATTGATTTAATGAAAAATATAAAACTTAACAGGACTGTAGAAACCATGATATAATGAAACTTGCAATAGCTGAGTATATGATACTTCATTATAACTTGAGAATTAATTTGTAGGTCATCAAGAGGTTTGTCATGAACCACAGAATGAGAAGATTATGTTAAGCAGAATTGATTCTAAAGTATTGGGTAAGTAAAAATTATAAATAGTAAGACATTATATTTTACTAATGGACAGAATTTGAATGTATTGAATTTTTACTGCAACTTCTAATTGGTGAGCAAGCGAAGCGAGCGAGACACTCTCAGGGGTAACACAATTGAAATTTGGTGATATTTGTTTGTGTAAATATATGTGTGGGTTTATGTATGTCATTTTGCACTTTGACCCTAGCGTTTTTGTGTTTACTTTGTGGTGTACCCCTTCCCATATCTCTGCTACACAGAATCTTTTCGTTTATCGATCTGTATCATTCAAAGAAATTTAATTGTTTGCTCCTTCGTATTAGATTGTTTCTGAATGTCACAAGACGCTCTTAGGTCTTTACAAACTTACCGTTATACTCAACACTGTGCAGTTATTCTTTAGAACTTCTTCTCAAAATGTTATGGTAAATGGTTTGAAACCCTTTACCAGACATAATTTTAAAAACTCGGTCAATTTTAGTAGCAGTGAGTGCTTGTTGTCAAAAGATACTGGTAATTCATAGTGTCAGAATGACATATATTAGATACTATAGAAAATACCAGTAAGTCTATAGCTTGTAAAATGAAGTATACAGTCATTTCAGCAAAAAATAATAATTTTAAGCACTAAAATACAATCTCTTACTGCATATTTTAAATACTCAATTGCCTGTGAGTAAAAATAGATAATATCCAATCCTTATAGTGGTCCAATTTTTTTTGTTTATAGACATCTATAGTTTGGGGTCCATTTATAGGAAGTTAAAACTTCCACTGTCTCCTATCTGGCAGGAGTTTGCTCTACAGTTGGGTTTAGACTACGATGCCACAGAAGCCATTAGAAGAGACTCTCCAAGTAATTCTTCGCAATGTCTGCAAAATGCCCTCGCTTCGTGGCTGCATCTGGATTATGACTATCAGAAACATGGGAAGCCCAGCTGGAGAAGAATAGCTGAAGTAGCGTCATGGCTTAATAAGAGGAACCTTTTTCAAGACATTACCCAGAACCACACGGGTAAATAAGCATCATATGAAATATTATGCTAGATATTATATTTATAAAGGTTTAACTAATTTAATTTTAGCATTTATCAATTTTATCAAAAGTTTCAGACCAATTTTAGTGTGAGCATTTTTAAAATATATTTATAACTAGCAAGTACCCTGCCACACAGTGGCGCCTGACCTAGCTACTAACTTAAAAATTAGTAGTACAGTTTTAAGTTAGTTGTATCCATGATTTTCTCCTGCTCTCTTTTTTCTTCAGCCATCCTTTTCAACTCATAGATTCCCTTCTCCTCCTCTGTCTACCCCTCCTGCTCCCCATCTGTCCTTTCTGTGTATTTTCTTTCACACATTTCATTGGAGTAATTATATCAGTCAGCTTTATCCCTTCTGCTTCTATTTTTAGTGACCATTGCATTCTCCTGCTTCTTTGCCTCTCTTATAGCTACCTATTATGTTTAGCTACTGTAGCTATAGATGAACACTTTTTCCCAACTTTAAACGAGTGTTCAATTTTATAGGATAAATTGGGTTTAAAGGCACTTCAAGATACTCCAAGCTGTTAGGCTCTGTTGTGTGCATTGTACACTCCATAGTTGCTGGTTTTCGAATCCTGTGAAAGCCCTTTAATTTTGTTCCCTTGTTTATTCCCTCCTTTGTTTAAACATTGTTACATCAGGTATTGACGATGCTTTACCAACTTTGATTAGCTCATAAGTTATTCCTGAATATGCTACAGACATACAAGTGTATTATTATAGCTAAAGATAATGAAGTAATTATTTTGGTTTAAAAAAAAAACTTTTTCGAAATAGAAAAGCATTATAGTGGCAAATAGTACATTCTGTTGGTTTAGTTAAGTTTTATATTTTTTAGATATATTTTTTCTACCAATAATATACTATTTTCACTTTAAATTTGTGGTTTGTTCGTTTTTTCTTTAAGATAAACTTTGAATCTTAATTTTTAAACCTCATAAAACTAATCTAAATGATTGTCATCAATGTCACAGCTACCGACAGGTAGCCATTTGCAAATTTTCTCAATTCATTATAGACTTTCATTGTTGTTTTATTGAGAATTTGTATACTTGTTTTTAAATGGCATTAATTAGATATATGAGTACACAGTCACTCTAGTAATTCATGATTATGTTATGTTTGTAGCTACTTGTGACTGATTCAAATTGCCATCACTCAAAGCAGCTGTGATAAAAGACACAATGTTATCATCATAATTCATACAGT
>WLWI01003060.1_pt1 | contig 14345 bp, 11 predicted proteins | sample 6701501 | NCBI WGS metagenome assembly WLWI01 (sample SAMN12718690, study PRJNA515312) | sponge metagenome | isolation source: marine sponge | host: Mycale hentscheli | place: New Zealand: South Island, Marlborough, Capsize Point | collected 2014-11-01
TAAAGATAGACTCATAATGCACGGATGGTGGTACAGTTTATTCTGAATTAAGCTGAGGCTTAACAGTTAGTATCAAAGCCAATTTAATAGTTTTAACAATGTGTGCTTAGTTTTTGTGTAGATAGCTAAATCAGATTAGAGCTAAAATGAGGAGGCAACTGCCTCAGATCCTGTAGTGATGGCCCTGCAAAGTAATCTTGGCCAGCTGAATTGGATGGACTCATAATGATCCTTACCAATTCCTCAAGAAAGTTGAGTGTCCAACAGACGTCCCTGTACCAACTGCAGCTTTTAATTAATACCACTCACAAGCACAGGTGTAAGAACAAGGGGTGTGGGGTGGGAGGGGTGGGGAGGGGGTGGGGCTCTTACTCTTCTCAGAATGTTCTGTAGGAAAGGGGGTGGTGCTCACATGTTTTGCATGGCAGTTTTCATCTGAACCATAAATAGCTATCACTTATTGATAAATCATATATTTTTAGTTTTTAGTTTTCTATTTTGTATCTTGTCTACCTTGCTTCTAATACTCATGGCAGTACTAAAATGCACCAGAATTCATCTAGGAGATAAAAAATCAACATGCGAAATGCTCACAATTCCAATGCTTAAACTTGGCTAGCAAATAGATTACTCAGAGTCAGCCCCACCTCCACTCAAAATTATTAAGCCAGTACTACTGGTAATAACAAGAAAGGATCAGCACCCCTCTTAATTTACATAGCTATATTGCTTTAGTTGTCTATCTTGTTTTTGTTTTGTTTTGTTGTTTTGTTTCTTGTTTATCTTGTCTACCTTTTTTTTAATACTCATGAGGTAAAAATGCACCGATTCGAGTGAGTGAGCATGTAATTGTACACTATTGTACCCAATTGAAATGGAAGCAAATCGAAGAAGCAGGGCAAGACATTGACAGAACGCACATTGGGTAAAGCGATTCGCCTGGAGACACTCGCAGAAATATGAGTTAGTGCGGTCGGTATACGCCAGCAACTATTTCGTTAAATTCGTGCGCATCGTAGCCACTTTGTTCTGTGGATGGCTGGAGTTTGACAGCCATGCTGTGCTCGTTAGTTATAGTGGCGCTTTTCTCTTTTACAAAATGTAGCTAAGTTGATATACTTTTAAAAGTTTTAATTTACAGTGCATGTGCATTAGGTGGAGCCCAAAGCTGCTTTGGTGACCAACTGCTATCTTTTACATTATCCAATGGAGGCAAAAACAGCTTCAGAGGAGAACTCCTTCTCTCTCCTAATCTCAACTTTAAGTGTGCAGGAGAAGTCACTAGATGGCAAACATTTATGGAAAGAAGGGGACTTTACACCACAGTTGCATTCTTAGTGCTGCGACCCACCAGTTCTTCCTGTGGCTATGAGCTTGTGGACAGGAGTATTACGACTAATGTAAATGTTGGTGCCAGTTTACTTGTGGATATTTCTATTGCAAGTCCAATACCAGTCCTTCCTGGGGACGTGGTAGGATTATATACTGTTCATGACACTGATGAAAGGAACAGATTTCGCACATATAGCAGTTACTCAGGATTAACTTACATAGTGGATATCAGTCAAGATGACATCCTCACCGGAAACTCTTTTTCATGCAGTGGTGCCTCCCAGTCAGCCAGTGTACCCATTATTAATGTGGAAAGTGAGTTACTTTAGTTAAAAGCTAACCTTGCTGACTCAACAGTTTCGTAATAGTAAAAATTTCGTATTGTTTTTTTTATATCACTGAGATTTTAAATATTTTCTCTCTCTCTTTCAACCATGACCGCACCTCTACCAGTGACTGTATCGACCACACCTCCATCTACACCAGAGCAACTTATGACTGCACATCATGTGACCACAGAGCTTCCCACAACAACATCTTTATCTGTGACCACACCTCCACCTGTGACAACGTCTCGCACATCTACAACTACTGAGCCAGAAACAACTACACCTCCAACTACAACTGCACCTCCACCTGTAACCACACCTCCACCTATGACCACGCCTTCACCTGTGACCACACCTCCACCTATGACCACATCTCCACCTGTGACCACGCCAGAACCACCGCCAGCAATGCCATTTACGGCCACCCAATCACAGATATTCTCTTCACTAACTTATTCAGAGATATCAACATTGGAAACCTGGCAAAATTATTCTGGTATTGAATTAACAACCAATGAATCTACACCCAACGGCACAAGCACTACCAATGGCCCAGATGACAGTGTTCAGGACCAATCAACAAACATTCTGGTGATAGTTCTACCAGTGGCAGCAACTGCTGCTCTCCTTGTATCACTGCTATGTATTGGATTTGGATTGTATGTGTTCACTCACAAAAGGCACACATATAAGGCCAGCCAGCAACTCTCTGTGTTACAATCAAGTAGTGAGTTTCTAGCCATATTTTATACATTAGTTTTGTTTACTCAGTCCTTCTATAGACTCTAAATAGACTAATAGTTGTAAAGATTCCTTATGCTATGCAGTGCCTTATATGCTTATATTCAGTCGCTAGGAAAAATATAGTAGACTAATAGATGTAAGGATTCCTTATATTGTGCAGTATCTTACAAGCTTATATTCCATAGCTATATAGCAAAAAAAATTGTTATCCAGTCTACATTTGCTATTACATGGCATTTTGAAATAATTACTAGTGCTTGAGCATAAATGCCGAGTGAGCCTAAAACTATACTATTGTTATATGATTGATTTTAACTTCTAACACTCAAAATTACACTGTTCCAGTCCTTGTTTTACCGAAGTTTACTGTAAATTTACTGCATAGTTTACCGTGTGGTAAACTCTAATTCTGGAACAAACTACACACCACATGTACAACTTCCTATGTTTACTCATGTTTTACCAATCCAGTGTAATTTTTGTTTCAGAATAAGAGTTTACTACATAGTTTCCTCTCTAGCACACTACAGATTTTCCAGCAGTACACTTCAGTAAATCATATGCCTGCAAGCAGTGAAATAATGTCGAATTTCTAAATTACGTTTATACAGTAAAGGATTTAAAAACCATAGCAACCACTCATCGCAACTGTTTGAATTGAAAAAACAGAAACATAACAATACACATTATTTAAAGGTTTTCTTTGTGATATTCTGTAACGAAGTAGAGCTGTAACCCAAAATACTTTCACACAACTGGACATACTACACAGGACTTACCTACGCGGTTAGTCTAGTGGACAGTGAATTTTCAAGTAAATACTGTTGCGTACGGCTTATAACCACGACAAAGAGGGCATTGAATTACCACAGCCACTAACTCCAATAGAAATGGAACCCAGTTAGGTTTTCAAGCTTTAACTGCACCCACAAAAGAATTCAATTCAATAAACCATTCAATTTCTAGGGTGATAAGGGTAATGATCGATAAACGAGAGGATTCTGTTCAGTGAAGTGGGTCGACCCCCTGAACTAACACAAAAATGCCAGGGTCAAAGTACAAAAATGACTTGCGTACATCCAAACATATATATAAGCTAATATCCCCAATTTTCAATTGAGTTACCCTGATAGTGTCTCGCTCGCTTCGCTCACTCGCCAATTATAGTAGGCTCTGTGTTTTGAAAAGAGATAATTTAAATGATTGTAGCTAGCATCATACATAAAAGCATAAATAAAAGATGCTCATTTTGTCAAATTCATTCACATTATAATACATTTTACTTCAAACTATAAATTGAACATGACAGAACTAGAACATAGCTTTTGTAATTATCCTGTGTTGTTGTTTTTTGTTTTATTGTGTTGTTGTTGCTGTTTTGTTAATAATATTCACCTTTTTATGATAAAGGTATACACTATCAAAGAAACCATGAAATACAAAACAGGTATGAACATGTCTATGACATGGTGAATGAAACTGGGGTGGATTCTCATGGCAACAGAAGGGGCAGACATAACGAGATCCAGGAATCCTCTTTCAATAATCCTATTATATCAAGAACTCCGAAGTCAAGTACGGACCATTTCACAGGAACTGAAAGGAGAAGTAATGCAAGAAACATTGATGATTACCAAGAACCTTTGAGTCTGCCTGAAGATGGCAGTATAGATGCTGTATCTGGTATGGCAAGGAATATAGAGAACTTGGCTTATGAAGTTCCAGTCCACTCACCACACAAGCAAGGTAACACCGCAATAACTACAACAGAGCAGGGACAAGGCTTGGCCTATGAAGTCCCAGTCAATTCATCATTACGTGTGCAACAGCCCAATGCCGTACTACTAGTGCAAAGACAAGGCTTGACCTATGAAGTCTCAGTCAATTCATCATTACATGTGCAACAGTCCAATGCCATCCCAGACATTGCAGTGCAGAGACAAGACTTAGCCTATGAAGTCCCAGTCAATGCATTACGTGTGCAACAGCCCAGTGCCATACCAGTACAGAGACAAGACTTGAGCTATGAAGTCCCAGTCAATCTGTCGCCTGTGCAGCCTAATGCCATACAAGACATGGCAGTGCAGAGACAAGACTTGGCCTATGAAGTTCCTTTTGACTCGACACATGCGCAGCAAAGCCACAATCTCCCAAACAAATACAGTGTCCCAAGTAACTCCCATCGGAAGATGAAAAAGAATGGAGTTGTGGAGCAAAGGAGGTTAATGAAATCTTCTCAACCATTGCCGGACAAGGAATATGACATACCACACAATTCTGTTACTCCCACTGAAGGACAGAAGACAATACGAAGCAAGCCTGAAAGAAACCATTACAATTCTCCTTGCTTGCCACGAAAATAAGAAAGTGACTATGCATTTCCTTCCATTGTATGTTTAAATCCAAATCAATGAATAGCAGCAAAGAATTTATGAAGTGAGTGAAGAAAAACAATTTGTTGTCATTGATTAGCTAACTCACTCAAACAACCAAACTCTTCAGTATTATGTCCTTTATTTATTACCAAGTGTCATTACATGTATTTTTACACTGCATTTGTGTTTTCTGCACTATATTAAAGTAGAAATTTGAAAATAGCCTTTCATTTTTGTATAAAGCATTGTTGCTGGTACACAGTTTATAAATGTGTACTATAAATATAAGTTGTGTAACATTAAGTCCCTACTCTCAAGTTCACTGCTTGCAGGCATATGATTTACTTAAGTGTATACACTGCTGGAAAATCTGTAGTGTGCTTGAGAGGAAACTATGTAGTAAACTCTTATTCTGGAACAAAAATTACACTGGATTGGTAAAACATGAGTAAACATAGGAAGTTGTACATGTGGTTTGTAGTTTATTCCAGAATTAGAGTTTACCACATGGTAAACTATGCAGTAAATTTACAGTAAACTTCGGTAAAACAAGGACTGGCAGGGATCACCATAATATATAATCATATTCATACTTATAGATAGAAACACAAGGGAAAGCACATGTTTTATAAAATGTCAATTAGCTGGCAAAATTGCACGTACAGTCTTCAACATTATTAAAGATTTTTTTTTTAATTTTAATAGCTAGCTACAAAACAATTGAAATTGTTTATTAAAGTATGAATATGATTATATGCAGTCCATAGACACATTATACATAGGGCATAGCTATGTATTGTCAAGGGGTGCACAAGTACCACCAAAATTTTGGACCTCTATCATACATAAATATTAGGAGAGTGTTAATTGTGGGGTTGGATATTAAGGTGTGGCTTATTTAGCATTAATTAGGTGTTGGTTATTTAATGTCTGAAGATTCATTGCAAAGATAGCTGAACTGCCAGATGTGGCTTCAAATGAAGTAGATAAGTTGAATTGTTCACTTGCTGCTGGCTATAGTATGGAGTGGCAAAGCAAATGGAATCCTTTGATCTTCTTTGGTGTTGAGCTATATAGGTCAGAAGTATTATCTATGGCAGATAATCCACACTGTAAGTATCAAAAGTATCACCTTATGATTGACAAAAGGCTGTGAAAATGACACATCATGCCTTGCAGCCAATCAAGTCTGACAAAGCATTATCCTTGCATTGAATTTTAGTAAACATAGGTGCCAAAGTGTTCTATCTAGATTTGCTGAATAATAACCACACCCCATGAATTTAACAGAATTTTAGCCTCATTCCACAAATTTTGGCCACACCTCCCAGTGATTTTGACCATGCCCACAGAATTTTGACTAAGCAATGTATTGAAACAAAGTGTTGCATAGGTTTAGATGGGTTAGACGGCTTCTTTTTTTTTCTTTTTTTCTTTGTTTTGGCCTTTTCACCGACAAAAATGTAGCCTTCTTGCACTTAGAAGATTGTCACTGAAGGTGGATTCATAGGTGCTGAAAATGGCAGTATATCAGAAGCATGTAAATAAATAGTTGATTACTAATATTTAAGTTAGTGTGTATTAATATTATGATGGATTAGTTTCAACTTTTCACGACTACACATGTAGCATCAGCTGAAGTATGGGCAATACATAGCTAGCCCTGCTGAGTCAAAGATTGAGTAAAGTAAAACACATTCATGCCAAACAAAATTAACATTCCTGCAACCTGTGAAAATGGGACAAACAATAGAATTAATGGGGACAGGGGCAATGCTCAAAAAATGGGAACTGTCTCAGTGAGACAGATAGCACCTATGAGCGGAGAAGAAGTAGATGAAACTTATCATATAGCTAGAGTTAGACTCATTTTTATTATGTCTTGGTTGTGAAGATATGGCCACTTACTTTCTATCTATTGAAATGAATAAACCAATTTGTTTTGATCCCGGAGAAATTTCATCAATAATATACAATGAAAAACTGAAAACATAAGATGCAGATGGCTGGAGGATATGTAAGAACGGGTGGTGATAACATGGTAGTTATTGATAAAAGAAGCTAATTGCTTTAGGAGTGCACAGAGAGAAGGGTGACAAAATGACTCAGGCAAGCTGAAACTCGTTGATGAGCCAAATTTACCAAGATATGGCAAAAAAAGATTTGAAATAAGATCTTCCATTCCAAATCAATCTCATTACACATCAGTCCAAGGCATGTCAAGCACACACAGTTTGAGGTTATTGATCATGTAATTCGATCAGAAAAGCTATAAAAACTCTTGCTAAATTGGAAAATACGCTTTGCACAGAAAAAACTAATCAATGATTACAATGGTGTTTTTTAGCTTTATGGAAGTAGACTTTAGTAAATCATAAAATGTTGGAAGCACATTGGCGGTGCGAGCATGTGGAACAATGAATGAAAAGAATTGTTACAGTCTAAGCAAGTGCGAAATATACAAACGTTGGCTGTTGTTGTTGTTGTAGTTGTTGTCTTCCTTTATTGATTCTAACAGGTGATAGCTCTTCTAATACAATAGCAGAGTCATTTTTTAGTACAAAAAAATGTGGTATTAATGTGAAATAACAGCAGTGGAAACTAAAACAATGATCTGATTGGTCACGGCGATTTCTTAGCTACCTCGCCGCACTTTTATCCGCTAGGCTACCGCGGCGAAATTCCTGGGCACGCTAGTTAGCAACGGTAAGAAAAGCATGAATAATTCAGTGCAGCCAGAGCAATGGTAGTTAGATGAACTCAAAATAAATTCCACTCTCTGCAAAGACTTCAAGAATTGAACAGGGAAATTGCCCAGCTTTTCTCCGGTTGCGTGCAAGCAGCTCGGTGCGCAGCGGTACGCGCCGGCGTAATGTGTGCATCGCCACATTTTTAAGGAATGCTAGCGTAAAACGTCGGGGATCTACGGATCTGAAGAGGTCGCGAGATGAATATGTGGCCAACCGCTACTGCGATAGCAATAATAGTTCTCTGCCTGGCAAAATACAGTAAGTTCAATTGTCCTCCATTGCGTGATCTTTTAATTATTCTAAGGACTGTAGGTGGAGCTCAAAACTGTCTTAATGATCAGCTACCCACCTTTTTATCCAGCAACAGTGAAAGTGATAATGGCTTCAGGGGAGAATTCTTACTTTCCCCAAGTGTTAATTTCACCTGCGCTGGACAAGTGATTAGGTGGCAGGCGTACATGAAGAGACGTGCAACATACACTGTCATTGCTTTCTTTGTACTACGACTGGCAAATTCTTCGTCTTGTAACTATCAAGTAGTTGGGAGGCATGCTCTGACCGACATTGATGTCAATGATAGCCTACTTTTGGACACTGCTGTCTCCAATCCCATGCCAGTCCAACCAGGCGATGTGGTGGGCGTGTACTCCAGACGCAGTCGTAATAACAGATTAACATTTAGTTCCTATCAAAATTTCAATGGAAGAACTTACAAAGTGAGTGTGAGCAGGTCCAGTGATGTACTCGTTCAAAATTCCTTCTCATGCGACAGTGCCACGGAAACTACGGATGTTCCCTTTGTGACTGCAAGTAAGTCAACAAACTTGCATGTTGCTATATTATAATATACATACGGTTGTTTACATTGATACTGATACGCTGCATTGACATGATGGTTCATTTTCATTAAGAATGTGGTATAAAGTCGATGGGAATTAATACATCAACACTTGTAGTAATTGATACTCCTTTTGTGAGTCTACGATGAATTGACACTTCTCATTATTTTAACTAATTTGAGTACCTGGAGATTAGATGTAAGGTCATACTCAGCTAAGTATATACTACAAATAGGTACCCTTCCACACACACATACAGTGGTGCCAACCCTGCCCAGCTAATGAATAAACACTGTCATCGTCACTTTTCTCTCACTTACTTCTCTTGACCCATGTATTCATGAACACACACACACGCACACACACACAAGCTCCCTCATCGTTACTGACAACTCTTTACCAACCAAACTCAGCTAATGAAGTATTCATGAATACACACACCATTGTTGTCGTTACTAACAGACAAGCATACTGTAACAAACCTAATCCGATTTTCAACTTCATCGGACATAGTCCTATTCGGGTCATTACTAAAGTTGGAGTTTATTTCAGCGAATAAAAATTAGTGGCTCACACTTACAGTGCCACTTCCAGGATGCTGGCAGTCTCAAAACTCACCTCACAGGCACAGTGGACCCATACACTCATGCCACCATTTTCTTACTAAATATTTGCTTTTATTAATTCATCATTCGCATGACAGCTATATCTATTCTATTGCCCAATCAAGACTTTGTGACAGATATTTATTACTTCAATGGGTCTTTAAAAAAAAACGGGTCAAGTATGTACAATACACTGAAGTGGTTTGAATCATGTTTTGTTTTGTATCTTGAATTTTGGTATTCATTGTGTCTGATTGACAACATGTATGTCATACTAACCCATCCACATTTTTTCTTCTTCTATGGTTACCATTGTGGTACTGCATGTGAACATTTGAAGAAAGTATCCAAGCAGAAATTTAATCTCTGTATTATAACTAATGTAGCACTTGAGCCTTCACTAGGTGCAATAATAATGATAGTTGCTTTAGTAAAGTGAGAAGTATGGTAAAAAAAATATAGCATAATTAGTTACAGCACGGTACAATAATATAATAGTAATAATAATAATAAAAATATTATTATTATTATTTTATTATTATTATTATTATTATTATTATTATTATTATTATTATTATTATTATTATTATTATTATTATTATTATTATTATTATTATTATTATTATTATTATAGTCAGAATGTATGACACTAACAATAAATATTCTTTTTCCTAAACTTAATTTTCTAACCATCCTGAAGCACCATTGGTAGATCTTCATGATTAAAAAATAAAATAAAAAAATAAAAGATTCCTATTAAAGCAGTTCAATCATTAACTATTGTATGACCTCCAAATAAAATGTTACAGCCATCATTTCACCTCTACCAGTGACCACACCTCTACCTGTGACCACACCTCTACCTGTGACCACACCTCCACCTGAGACCACGCCTCCACCTTCTACAATGAACTCTACTGTACCAATACCGCAGTCTTCAACCATTGCAGGCTTTACAGAGCATTCTGCTGGCAACTCAAACTTGCTTGAGAGCAGTACCAATGAACCATTTAGTGATGACCTCAACATAATTAACCAGGATCAGTCCCAGGAAAAAAACTCCGGGGACATTCTGTATGCAGTGATTGGAGCGATGGGAGCCATCGTTGCTATTTTTGTAACATTGTTGATGGCATGTGGCGTGGGGCTCTGCATATTGGTGCATCGGAGACGTGCAAAGAAGGCAATGACACGCTTCTCAACACAAACTAGTAAGTCAGTCACCAAATCAAGAGTTAGTAGAGTACCTGTATAAACTAGCTACACTCAAATAGACTCATGTGGTTACACAACTTTCCAAATATTAAACGGTACATCGCAAATACAGAAATAGTTCAAATGAGTTCCATACATGTCGCTTATGTTTGCCTATATAAAGTACTATGCTTTGATAGCCATATAAGAGGATATGTGGACTAGATACTCACCATTGTTCCTAGTGAGACCCAGCTTAGTTAATAATTAGCCATAGCTACTAAAGTGAAAGCAAAGCACAAACACAGCTTTGGGGGAAGCATACCCTTTTACCTTCTGTCTAGGATGTCATCCTTTAAGTCTGGTTCATGCGTCTGAAGATATAAGCGATACCTTGCTAAGGGTTCACTTTAGATAATAATTGTCTGAGTGATTAAAACTTAAGAGGCATGACATGTTGAAAACATGCTCTGTATTGTTTCCTTTGTCCAAGAGTTCTGAAACAAAAACACTCACTCCAGTGACTTTGACATCCGATACATGATTTAACAATTAGAATATATTATAAGCATAATCATAGAGAACTTCCTTTCATTATACTATTCACTACAATTCTTGTATAACACACACACACACACACTCCTCTCAAATTATCATGCGCAGGACGTGGCAAAGGGAAGTACTATGATGGAGGATGCTTGGAGCTGCAAGTACCCGGCAAGTTTGAAAATGGCGACGATCACATCTACGACATCGTGGAACCAACTCTGGCTGCTACAACCACCAAGAAGGGCAAGACCCCATGGAACTGTGACACATCATTCAGCAACCCGCATCTCCTCAAAACTCCAGAGTCAAGCATGGAATTCTCCAAGGGTACAACACTCGGGGACCGGAGCAAAGTGGGCAATAACACTTTCAAAGCAGCACAACCCTTTCGGCAGACAACGAGGAGCAATGACTACGAAGAGCATACGAGCGTACTGGGAACAGCCAACCCTCTCTCAGCAACAGTGGAATCGCCATTAACCTGCTCCGAGTATGAAGTCCCTGTAAGTGCGCCTAAGGGGCTGCACGAAAAGTCAAATGCGTCTGTCGAATACAGTATCCCCGAAACCCGCCAGCACAAACCAAAGATAAATAATGTCACAAGTGTAAAAACACCTCAGTCAAACTTCAATTCTACAACAGACGAGGACTACGAGATTCCACAAGACTCCATTACTCCGGCGGCGAAATTGCAGGGGAAGTCGACAGAAGAGGATCATTACGACATTCCTTGCCTCCCCAATCCCAGCGTACGAACAGAAGCTGGACAGGTGCAGAAAATTGAAGCAGACGATGAAGATTACATGAGTATGGATGGATACAATTAGCTCAAATGACACGAAGTATGTAAAGTATGTATCACTTTCATATCTGTCTCCCGTATGTGCCACAAAGCGTGACATATTATCAGCACAAAAATTGCATTGCCAAAATGTTTTTATGATCCGATACACACCATAAAATCAGTATTATTTATTGCTAACGTTCCATAGTAATTTGCACCAAATTAGACTAAATTAATGAATTTATATACTTAAATTTTTAAGACCTTACAAACAAAATTATACATACACTGTAAAAAAAATAAAATAATAAATGCACTCCAAAAGTGCTCATACACACACTTTGAATATTAAGAAGGAAAAATAAAGCAAGTATAAATATTCATAAAAAATAATAATTTTGCCTACAGTTGTTGGTGAAAACACAATCTTACAGACTCGTCAATTCGTCATTGGAAGGCCCCGGCTTCTTGGCCTTGGGCGGTGGAGGAGCCCTACGGGCTGGAGCTCGGTTAAGAGTGCCCTTGCGTTCCAGTGTATTTGACCCGGAACTTGAAGGGGAGTGGCTATATGGAGGGGGCCTGTTAGGAGTCATGGGGGAATTCCCACTTGCATTTGGCCGTTTTGTCCGTGCTGGAGGGGTTGGTCTAAAAATAAAAAAAATTAAGCTGATTTATTTGACTAGCAAAAACTACCACACAGGCAAAAAAAAAATTCATGCTAATTTTAAAAAGTGACCCGTTGAAGTTTAATTATCTAGCTACTGCTCTCTCTCTCTCTCTCACCTTGAAGGCGCAGAATCTTCAGCCTTGATGCCATCTGTGACTGCCAGTCTATCATTCCCTCCTCCTGTCAACTCCCCCCCAACTGAGCTGGGCGTGAGAGAGTTGCCACTGCCTGAACCAGCATTCCTCGGCCGAGGAGCAGGAGACGGATGGCTACGACCAGTCGATGGAGAAGGGGGAGGAGTCAAGCTGCTGCTCGAATTGGTTCTGGGTGCCACAGGAGGAGGAACAGGTTTGGGAGTTTTTGCTTCGGGTGGAGCTGGCGAGCTAAAGTTCCGATGAAGTTTGGGTGAAATGCCGCTACCGTCATCGACCAAGTCCACAGTCACGCCTTCATCCGACGCACTATCTGCCAGTGGGTGGGGCAAAGTCTCTTTATGCCTGGAGGCCTCGGCAGCTCGTTCTGTATCTAAGCTTGGGTAGATGGGAGAGCTGTACGGGGAAGTAGATCCGTCAGAGGTCTTGGTGTAGCTCTGCAAGGAGGTGGGGCCTGTGGAGGAGGTGGGGGAAGTGCAGGTGTAGTTGAGGGGCGGAGAGGAAGTGAGGGACTTGTTGCCGGTCTGCGACTCAGGCAGGTCAGGGAAGAAGTAGTGGCAGTGCTCGATGAAGGCTTCCGCTATGCGGCGCTGCAGAGCTGTCTCTGTTACCATGCCACTGCAAGGAAATAATGGGGCCCAGTCAATTCAAATAATGAAAAATATAAAATTATATTGGCTGACTATAGTTTTAAAAAAAAATACTAACTAAAACTTCACTTAACAAATTTCACTATCTTTTTCTCTCCTTTCATCCACAAAATAATTAATGACAGGGCTGGACTGGAAAAAAAAAGAAGAAGAAGAAGAAAAAAAAAAAAAAAAAAGATGGGTGGCTAGATAAAATTCAGTGTGTTAATCTGAAGGAATAGGAAATTATGGCATTCCATAGTTTGGTGGAATACGAAACGAGGAAACGGGATCCTGCTAGCAAATGATTGTTGCCTACCATAATAATGTCAGATTCATTCACATGTGCTATGTGATCATCATCTAAGAATGAACCTCAAACACAGGCAGAGGCAAGTCCTAGCTAATAACCGTCCAATTATATAACTTACTAAAACATACATAAACATAGCAACATTAAAACTACATACGCAGGGTCACCGCTCTCATTTGCGGGCCACAGAAGGTTGGGTCCTATCACTATGGCGATGTTTCCCACAGTCATCTTGGTGATTTCACAGTACAAAGAGAAGTCGTAGAGGAAATGACACAGAAACCTACAAACACAGAGCACATGAAAGAATGAGAAGTGAATGGTGTGCTTGTGGTAGGAAGTAAATTTGGATATCACTGGAGTGATCCAAAAGTGGAACTTGTGCAGCAGCTGCATTATACATTCAACTAACTTAGTCACGTTACAGTAACTAGTGAGAGGCAATGTTTATACAAGAGTTGTTAGGTAAAGGGTGGTTTCATAAAAAGATTGGGTGATTAGCGAGATTCTAATAAAACACCTTTAGTTTGTGTATGTGACCAACAATGAAGGAAGCCTATAGCCTATTAGGTAAAAGGTAAAGGGTGGTTAATAGCAACAATTATTGTAAAGTGGTAAAGGGTAGTCTCTCAAAATTATTGTCTATAGTTGTGAGGGTAGGTATGAAGTAATGGCATATGAAAATTCAAAAAGGGGCTATTTTTACTTACTTAAAATTGTTGACATTAGCCTCTGGCAATTTATCCTTGACGGCCATTAAATTGCGAAGTCTGGTCTGCTCATCTGCCACTCTAAAAATAAATAAATAAAAATAACAACAATAATAAAACATCATTATTCTTATTCTTTATTTATTAAAAAATCCATGATTTCAGTTCAAAGTTGAAGCCGTGCACATGCATTACATACAAGACCCAATTCCCTTCACCATACCCATCTTCTTCGCCACACCCATCCCCTTAGCCACACCCATCCCCTTAGCCATATACCCACTCCTTTGTCACTGGGTCACACTCACCCCTTTGCCACACCCAGCCCACACTCACCCTGCTGCCACACCCAGCCCACACTCACCCTGCTGCC
>WLWI01003062.1_pt1 | contig 14342 bp, 8 predicted proteins | sample 6701501 | NCBI WGS metagenome assembly WLWI01 (sample SAMN12718690, study PRJNA515312) | sponge metagenome | isolation source: marine sponge | host: Mycale hentscheli | place: New Zealand: South Island, Marlborough, Capsize Point | collected 2014-11-01
GGGGGGGGGGGGGGGGGGGGCGGGGGGGGGGGGGGCGCCGCCCCCCCCCCCCCCCCCCCCCCGCAGGAAACACAAATTTTCCACAAGCCTACATGACGTCAAAACTGCTACATTACTTGAGCTGCAATGTGGATTTTTGGAGATTTGCTGTCACTAAATTTGATTTTACTTTGCAAACAATTGTAGCATTGACTCCCAATCTTTACACCAAGTTAGTGGAGACATAGATTAGTAATATTTACCAAGTTTTCAATATTAAATACTTCACATTTATGAATTTCAGTCTCCAAACGATGAAAATCACCAAATTTGTCCAAAATGGGCGATATATCACACTACTGAGCAAAATATAAGAAGTCAATTTATATGCAGAGCCCTTCATTCCAAAATTTGGTTTTTTATGAACTAATTAAATTCATAACAAACCTCAACTTCATCGATCTAAAAAATGCCAGCTTAAAGCAATGTGACAATCAAGTGAAAAAAAATATATTAATTCACACCTTATAAATTAAGTACATGATGTGGTGTGAAATTTTAAAACTACAAATGTGGTGACTTCAGATGTCTTCATGTCTGTACCAAGTTTGGAACCAGTAAAACCTCTACACTTGGGAGTATAATAGCAAAACATTGAGAAATGGAAAATATGCAAGTAACATAAGAATATCCTTTACATAAAACATTGAGTAATAGTTAGAGCATAAGCGCTTAGGTACTGGTGGATTTAACGCATGCTCTAACTATTTTAGATCCCATTTACCCATGCCCAGTTTTTACTAGCAACTTTGTTTATCAGCATTTTCGCAGGAATGGCTGTGTCAAGCGAATTTCCGGCCCAAAATTAAACTTCAATTAAAATTCAATTGAAGCACACGGCAAGTTTAGTTTAGCATTGTAGCTGCCAGCTGTTATCTCCAGATCTAACTCTAGGTAAGCAGTTAAGCAGCTAGCTCTGGTCAATTCCTGTGGTGGTATGAGTGGCAGCGGGAGAGTTATCGGAACTATGACTGGTCCCTATAGGTCGGATATGAGAGGGTAGTAGACCCTCACATACCGTATCAGGCCTCACATAACCAGGCCTCACATAACCGGCTCCACCGGCCTATTCTATTAAACTAAAACTCAAAAATAGCAATACCCCAAGGGTGGTTAGTATGCACAGTTCATATACCTAAAGGCAACAACAAATAGTGCACACTTACCAAGTTAGTACACTTAGTAACAATTATAGCAATGGGATCTAACAATATAGACATGACTAGTGTTATTCAAATTTACTGCAGATAATGTATTTATTTATTATCTTAGATATTCCCACTAGAACTGGACTGGAGGCGTGGTCCTGACATGCCAATGGCTAGGAGTGGCTACATCCAATCAGTAGAGATAAATGATACGGTGTATGCTGGCGGAGGAGGGACTTACGTTGCCGGAGATGAGGAAGAGTACATAGTGATGGCCTACAACATACAATCCTGCCAATGGCACACTCTACCTCCATATAGTACCAGGGAGTTTGCTATGACTACCATCAACAACAAACTAGTTGTGGTGGGAGGAATGAATAGAGATGACTCTGATAGCAGTGAGCTAGGAGAGTGGCAGCCTGACAGTAACCAGTGGACACACCCCTTCCCTCCTATGTCTACACCTCGTGAATTGCCTTCAGTTACATCATATAAACATTGGCTGGTGGTGGCTGGTGGTCTCCATGGAATTTGTTTACAAACTAGTGTTGAGATACTTGATGTTTTCAACATGCAGTGGTCCACTGGACCATCTACACCAACACCATGGTACATGATGAAGTCTACTACAATAGCAGATACCTGGTACCTCATGGGGGGAGTGTGTGAGAAACGGTTGTGTGACAGTCCTGATGTCTATAGTGTATCTCTGGAGGCTCTTGTTTCACACTCCTCATCAGACAGTTCCAACATATGGAACAAACTACCTTTACTCAACTGTACAAGATCTTGTCCACTCAACATTGGAGGATCTCTACTGGCAGTCGGTGATTCGGACATGAAGAGATGGAAGTCAGTGTCCACCATCCAGCGCTATGTCCCTGAGACTAATACCTGGGTCCAGGCTGGACAACTACCACATGCAGTGTGTTACTTTACCTGTATCGTGAAATCAGACAATATCCATGTTATGGGAGGAGATGATGGGAATAGAAGATTAAAGAAACTGTTTACTTCTACTATTCACTAACTGTTGTTTTGGTTGAAAATTTACATTTTAGTTATAGTTTATTGACAAAATATTTCAAGATTAATTTTAGTTTTAGTTTTTCACTAGCAAAGACTAACAATTTTAGTTTTTGTTTTGGTTTTCAAATGTACTAATTTCAATTTTAGTTTTAAATTAATTTTAGTTTTTAGTTTTAGTTGACCAAAACAACACTAATGTATCTGTTTTTATGGAATTGTTTTGTACAAGGTAGCTATTATAATTTTATTAATAGTTTTCATGGTTTTACAAAATAATAAAAAGCAAAGTATTGTATTATTTAATTATTGTGAAGTTCATGGTTACAATATTATACGCAGTGGGTGTAACTGAGTAGCAAATAATATATATACAGTAAAACTCCTTTTACCGACCACTCGGAGAAGTGACCGACCTCTCTGGAGAGACCAAATCAGGAGCCCCGATTGCAACTACAGCAAATATAGTGCATTTGGTACCTACCAGAAGCAACCACCTCTTATTTTCTGACCAGCCACCAATTTCTCTGTCCCATCTTGCTCAAAATAAATACACTCGCTCCTCTAGGAGCGACCAGAGACCACACCTATTGAATATTTGAGAGATTGCAGTCACGCGTAAGCTAATAAAAAATTGCATACTATACACTAACTTCTACGGTATCCAATTTTGTCTAGGGACAAAAGGTCTAAAGGAAATAATATCCACAGGACAGCAAGTGCTACTATTATAGGAAAAGTAACCTGACTTGCTACCAAAATACAAACTGGTGTGGTTGTTGCAAATACCACCTCGAACAATCCCCTATTCAGGATAGTTTGTTTTTACAGAAAAATGTATCTCAGCAGCACATACTTATCAAAGTAGATAAATGTGGTGGAGAAATAGCTAAGATAGCTTCAAGAATGAACCACAAGAATGCACTTACTTCAGAGGAAAAGTGTTTTTTGTAAGATACTTGCATAAAGCTTTCTGGACAGATCCCAAAGCAATCCCTCTTTTCCGACATACATCATCGTATATACTAACACAAGTGACTCCTTAGCGCTTCACTCATTCCATTGTTGATCCGTGTGGTGTAACCCCACCACATTCTTCTAAACACTCCATTTATTATTACCTTAATTATATTCATTGTTTCAAATTTATATTGGTATAGCTTTTCCCCGCACACTCAGCTTTTGTTGTACATCATAATACGAATGGATGCACGATTTATTTTTTATCTCCATTTTACCTGATTTTTGTTCCTTTCACAATCATACATTTTTTTTATAATAGCCAAGTAAATCTGAATGGAATCAACAGGTTATGGGCCCAGGACACACATGAAGTGGAGGTTTACTTACTGTAGAAGGAGTTATTTAAAAAAAAAAATAGTGGATTGAAAGTCTGGAGTGAACTACTTTGTTAGGTACTATTGTTGACGGTGTACTGCGACCCCACAAAATTACAAATCTTGTTATGAAATAAGTAGCAATGTAAGTTAGATAATTCAGCTCTAACATTACAAAATTTTGTCACCAAGCAGCTGAATAACTCATTGAAACCAGGAAGCTGATTTAGATTTTTTGTTTGATGCAAGTGCTCACCTCTCAATTTATTGATACATTTTGTTCTGCTCATACAAACTTTGAAACAACTTTCAGGAAGAGTGGATTCTTACTAATATTAGCTTCTCAAGAACATAGACAAGTACTTTAGAAAGGGTCATATTTTTTTGCAAGAACACTGTACTAGAACAAGAAGTAAAATATACTAGCTATAATTGAAGCAGAAGTGATAAAAATTGCTACAAAATAGTAAGGAGTGGGCTCCATGTTCAAGTGATTGTAAATGATTAAAAATGGTTTAGTTCAATTCAATTATTCCAAAGTTCATTTTTCTATCATTATTATCTAGAATTCCTTAGCTATGTTTGTTAATTAAATGTCACTGTAATTTTTTAGGCATTAAGTTATAGTTATAAACCAAAACTGAGATTTGTATGCGATTTATAAATCGCAATACAAACCTAATGATTTTGGTTTATAACTATTTTATAGCCCAAACATAAACAACGAGCAAAGTATAGCATTAGCTATCTTAGTAATTGTATTAAAGTACCCAAACTCTTCATTATTCCATTTTGCTTTGATCTGCCTTCCACCATAATTATGGGTGCTAAGAACTATATCAGACTTTTCTCCCGCTAATACATTTTCTTACGAGCATACCAGACTGTATCCGATTTATAGTTCTTAAAGACAAGCGTGGTCGCTCGGTAACGGGCTATAATGGCATTATAATAGTGGTGATTTTAATCGGACCTTTACCCAAAATGCCAAAGACATTTGATTTGAATTGAATTCTATTACATCCTCAATTGGAATAGGTATTTACAAGGAATGATAAATGTGCGTGCTGTGTAGTGTTCCTAACACTCAGTCTAAACCACAAGGTATTGTCTGCTCTTCCTGTAACACCCCAGGGCATAAGTCCCCGGATTGTCCTAACAAAAACAAGTTTGCTCCAAATTCTAAGTCTGAAAACAAAGGTGACAATAAACAAATTGTTGTTAAGCGTGGTTCAAGGACCTACAATACCAGTTGGATAGCGGCCCAAGAAGGTGCTTCTCATGTTGACGGTATGGTCGATGGCCTTCCGTGCCAGATTGTGCCCGATACGGGAGCCGAAATCACTGTGGTGCCTGCTTCATTGGTTTATGAGAACCAGCTTATAGATGAACATGTGAAAGTCCGTAATTGGAATGGTGATACTATGGTGTTACAAACTGCTCGAGTAGATTTTGAATTTGCTGGTAATTCCTTTCTTTCTGTTGTGGCAGTGGCCCATGAGGATGACCTATGTCATAGGGTCTTGTTCTCCATCCCTATGGATGGTTACATGGCGGCCCGGCTCCTGCTGGATGCCACCTCGAATGCCCCCAATCGGGCAGGAGGGGTGGGGCACCCTGATGTTACCTCAGGCATCCAGACATCAGCGAAAGCTGATGATGGCTCTGCTGTTATCCTGCATGAGGCTTGTAAGACCTCTCAGGGCTCTGATAGTATCCAGAGAAGTGCAACAGTTTCAGCCGTAACCAGGTCTGTGTCGAAAGCTAATATGTCTGATAAAAGTAAAGGTTGTGCTCAAAGTGATGTTGATTCTAACCTTAATCCCTTTCAATTTGCTCTAGAGAGCGTGGCCAGAAACAAAAACGGTATTGAGAAGTGTGCTGCTGAGGCTGATGATTCTGTTGCTTCGGTTTCTGTGATGGATCCTTCGGGTTCTGGGCTTGGTGTTTTTTCTGAAAATAATATGGATGATGAAATGAGTGGCCACATTGCTCTCGTTAACGATGTTGTTGATGTTAGTGTCGTTGTTGACACCCAGCCTGTTGACTTGTCTGGTGGGAATTCTAAAAGTTCTGATGATGTTGTTGATTTATGTGTCCCACAGTGTGTGGATGTTTCCAATACTGTCTCCCTTATCAGTGAAATTATGAATGATGAGTCTTTAGCTGCAGTTAGAGACCTTGCAAAAAGAAACATGAATGATTATTTATACAATGACCAAAGTATTTTGATCCATAGTGTTGTTGACGAATTGAACTTCCTCTTAGAGACAGCAGGCATTGGTGCTTGCCCATGATAAAACTGCTGACGTCGGTATACGTGGCATGAGAAAACTGTTAAGTTCCCGTTTTATTTGGCCAGGTATTTACAGTGACATAATGAAATATGTAAAATCCTGCGACTCTTGTCTTAGGATTAATCAATCTGGCAATAAGAAATCTTTAATGGTTAGGAGACCAGTGTTAACACAGCCTTTTGAGTCTGTGGCTGTGGACCTGGTGGGTCCTTTGCCGAAAGGCAGACGTGGCTCTGAATATCTGTTCACGTACATATTGTCTGTCTAGCAGGTGGCCTGAGGCACTTCCCATGCACACTGCATCTGCCCCGGAAGCAGCGCAGTGTTTCCTCCAAATAATTGCATTCCTCTCAAGGTCTTGTCAGACCGGGGTACTATCTTCCTTTCCCGTCTAACGGGTAATCTGTGCACCATTCTAGGCATTGGTACCATTTATACATCTCCCTGTAGACCACAGTCTAATGGAATCGTGGAGCGATTCCACGGGACCCTAAAACCCGTGCTCGCCAAAGCCGTGAATGAAGGGATAGATTGGGCAGACTTCTTGCCCATGGCACTGTTTGCAATACGCCAGGTCCCCAACAGGAATTTGGGTTATTCCCCGCATGTGCTAGTATATGGCAGAGAGCTAGTGGACCCCTTGGATCTGCTTTATCACGGGTGGTCGGAGAAGACGTTGGAAAGTCTTGATGTGGAAAGCTGGTTAATGTCCCTTAATGATCAATTGGCTATTATCCATGACGCGGCTTCTTCCATGGAGGCCTCAGCTGGTGACAAGAGAGTTATTACCTACAATAAAGGGAAGTGTGACCGTTCCCTCAATATTGGTGATAAAGTCCTTATGCGTATCCCCGGACTTCATGGTTCGCTCCAGGCTTCCTGGGAAGGCCCCTATGACGTAACTGAGAAAGTCTCCCGCGTGACCTTTAAGGTTTGCAAAGGAGAAGGCCATCCCTCACGTCTTGCTCCCATTAATAACCTTAAAACGTATATTGATAGATGTTTAAATGTATGCGCAGCTACACTGGTGGCTGAAGAAGTGGGCATTGACACAACTTTACTTGACCCATCCCCTCTCCTTAGTGCAGATAAATGTTTTGTTATGATCATAAACAATTAAGTGACGTCCTTGATAGTGTTTCTGTCTCCTTTAGTGACAAACCAGGTTTGTGTGACTCTGCTAAGTGTACTATTACTTTATCTGATTGTGCTACTCCTGTCTCCCAGCAGGGCAGGAATATTCCTGTTGGGATTGAACAAGCTGTGAAACTTGAGCTGACCAAATTGCTTGATGAAAGTATTATTGTCAAATCTGGTTCTCTGTGGTCAACCCCCTTAGTTCCAGTACGTAAAAAGGACGGTTCAGTCCGAATTTGTGTTGATTTTCGTCAACTTAATGCTGTTACTCCCCTTGTGAGATACTGGGTCCCGTCATTGGATGAAATTCTCCATAAAGTAGGTCAGAGCACATGCCTATCCACCCCACTGCTATCAGTATTGTAAAGAGGAAAATAGTGAAAGCTGTTAATGTGTTACCGAAGCAAAGGTAATGTATTACCACTCTTTTGTGCTTTTAGTGAATTCACGCAGTATTTTAGACTGTCAGTTTTTAATATACAAAATATACTACATTAGAATGTCGCTACTGAGGTCAAAGTGTACATGTTCGCTCAGTCTGGAGCCATAACTTTCTAATTGGAAGAAAATATATTCAGAGAAGACTACTGCACTAGTTATGTTTTGGTCCTTAATAAGCCAAGCTCTGTAGAGGCTCCTGTCAATGGAGGTGATGCATCTGAACTAGCCTGATTTAACAACTGCTAGTCATCCCAACCTGTTCATTTTGGATCTGTAATATAACTGTAGAGATCACTTGTCATGGTGTAAAGCTTCTAAAGTAGTATGAGCATGGGAAAATATAGGGGGGTCTGGCCCCCTTGAGAATTATTGGAGGGGAAAAAGTGTCTCCAAAAGTGACATAATTTCAGCTAGCTGACATTTTCCCATGACAAATAGGATACTTTGCGAGGCTTGTAACTAGTAAAAAAACTGGGACAGTCTAGAGATTCCAGCAAGCAATAGAAGAAACTAGACTGTGACGCTCACAAGGTGTTTACTGTACACATTCTAACAGTTATTGAAAGACTCATCTTTTATAAATATCTTTAGTCTGCAGTGCATCTTGTACGTCTGTCTACTTATTGTAACTTGGCTGGCTAGAATGTCTCCAGTGGCAAGATGATCTCTAGTGTAGAATGACCTATGATGGCCAGCTTTTCTCATCTGAAGTATGCTCATCATTCATGATGTCTAGTAGTCAAGTTTAGATCCATATAGTCAAGTAGAAATTTTAAGGTATTGTCACTGACTGGACAAAAGCTTACTATTCTGCACTGTAGCTAACTCTTTATAGTCTATTAACCTTTTCAGAAGAACTGCTTAAAAAATCATCGTGACAACTGTTTAACTAGGCATCAAACAAAGCTAACTTTTAGTAAATGAATTTGCAATATGTGCGAAATTAAAATCCACGAAAATAAAATGTTAAAATCCATGTAGTAGTGTTAGAAACTATGCAATGGACAAGAAATTTATGCCAGTTTTTTTAGAAGCTGTTGAAGTTGAAAGACCTCATTCAATGTTCATAAGCTAAAGTAAAATTCAGTAATGATGAAGATACTGAAATCTTAAAGCTCAGTGGCACATGGCATGCCATCTAAAGTTTGCCTTTTCTAAACTTCAGAGGGTGAAAAACCAAAGAAGTAAGAAAAGAGAACTGAACGATGAAGAGGGGAAGAAAATATCTAAATGACAAAAAACTGGAGCTACTAGTGTGCAAAATTGCATCTTTTGTCCTGAGGTAGCTGGTAAACTTCATAACTGTTCCACTATGAATCTGGACCATGAGTTGAGAAGGATGGCAGAAGATAACTACAGGATACTTCCTTGCTGGCTAGAATTGGTGGGAGTGACTTAATAGCCATAGAGGCTAAGTATCACTTTAAATGCCTTTCAGCATACAGAAGTATTTATCGAAGCTCACAGAGAGCCAAGAAAGATTGCCCTGTGGACAGATTTAGTAGCATTGTTAAGGCTAAAAGTTTTGTACAATAATTAATATCCCATATTGAAGAAGGTATTGAAAATGGTCAGTTATTAATTTGTCTGAGTTACTCACACTTTATGTCAATTGTTTGAAAAGTCTTCAATGTGGGCAACAAATTTATAAAGCAAGATTGAAGCAGCATTTACTTACCCATTATAGTCAGAGATGTCAGGAGCAATCTGATGGTAAAGCCACCTTACTTGTTCCTATTGGATATGATTATATATTTGGTGAAATGAGATGTGAAAATGTTAATAATTCTTCAAATGCGACATAATTTCAGCTAGCTGACATTTTTTCCGTGACAAATGGAATACTTTCCGGGACTTGCAAAACGTTTAAAATCTGGTACAGTCTTAGAGACTCCAAGATGCAATAGAAGAAACTAGACAGGTCTCACGCATGGTGTTTACTGTATATACACACTAACAGTTACTGAACAACTCATCATTTATAAACAACAATAATATATAACTATTAATATGTAAACATGAATTGCTTTAATATGTCAAAAACACAACAACTAGTAACTTTCACATCTTTAGACTGTAGTGCATCTTGTACGTCGGCTTACTGTAACTTTGCTGGCTGGAATGACTCCAGAGGCAAGATGATCTCTAGAACAGAATGTCCTATAAGCTAACCTCACTATAATTACCTGCATAAATTATTCCTCACCCAAGAACTCGTACAAATATTTACTCACAAACTCACTTCCTTTACACACACAGGCTACTCTCCCTTCAATAATTAAATGATTAAAAATTTAATATGTAAAAATACAAGTTTGTACTATAATTTGAATCTCCTGCCCCCAGTCCAGCTCCTCTACAAAATAAACTGTAATTATACTTCCTTGTTGTGATTGTTTCATCCTTATTAGGAATCATCAGTATGTTATAATCGTTATTAAGTCATGGATGATGGATTACTATTATAACCCATACACACCCATGACTAGACTTAATGATAAACACAGACAATCACTTGTGTTTGCGTTTTTATGGTGATGGTCAGCTTTTCTCATCTGTTATATGCTCATCATTCATGATGTCGAGTAATAAAGTTCAGAACCTTAAGATGATTGAACTTGATTTAGAACACGTTTCACTAGATATCGTGCTCCCTTGACTTTGACCAGGTAGCAGGAGAAGTAGAAAACTTACCCAGCACATCGCTTAAGGTGATTTTAGATGGTCAATTTGAAAATTCCCTGAAAATGCCATGTTAACTTTGGCAATGTTTTTGATAGTCTTGCAGCTTCACTGTCCCTCCACATCCCTTCACAAGGTCATCAAACCATGACATGAACTGTGATGAAGGAGGATGAAATTTCTTGCTACTTAGTATGTAATTACTACAGCATGAATCTGCTTGGACAGCCATACAGCAGCAAGAGGAACACACTGTGTGCTTCCAAGATATCTACTGGCTGAAATACTACCAGGCAGTAAAGAATTCGAAGCATCTTTGGCACTGTAGGTCTGCAGTGAATTTGGTGGTGCTATAGACTGAATGTTTCACCTGCAGGTCTTCCTCTGCCAATTGTTGTTGTTGTTGTTTTCAAATTGTACCCTCCACCCTTGGCTTTCGTTTGGAAATATAAGCACATATGTTAGAAAATTTCAATAAAATTGCATCAATTCAGTCTGGTCATTGGGAAGGGGGTGGGGAGAGAGAGAGGGGTGATTTGATTGATATATGAAATGGTGAGGTTAACTGACTGCTGTATGGTTGTAAGAATTTTTCTGTGGGCCCTATGGTCTGACATATTATTTACATGTAGGATAGTGAAGTTGATGCTTTTCCTTTCAACAATATTATTACACCTACTTTGCAGATTTGATGTCTGAAACACTTATTGACACAGAGTAAACCCCCACAAATATGCTTATCTTAAACAATCTGACCACCTTGTGGTTGACCTTTGATGTATAGGTGATGTGCAATAGTGGTCATGGCTGCTTGGGTTGCTCATTGGAATGAGAATGAAGAAAATTGTATGTAGTTGTAAAAAGGGTGTGAATAAGAGACACTAAAACTAATGAGTAAAAGAAGGCTGAGAGAGAAATTGTGAATAGAACTGTACCTAACAGCTCTGGTTCGAATTGTTTCTAGACCCGAATTAATCCAATGTTTTTGTGGGGCAACCCATTTCAGTAACAAGGAGTGAACATGAAATCCAAGACAGTGAACATGGAAACCAGAACACAGCAAGTCTAGGTATTGAGCACTTAAACATGAATCATTCATTCATTCTTTTGTGTCACCTCATCCTCATATAGGAAGGCAGCCAGAGACCATTTAAAGCTATTCATTTTGTCATTTCTCTTGGGAATTCTTGTTTATGAAAACTTTGGTTGTTAAAGAGTTGGTTGATCCAAAGTACATTAGTATGAAGCTTACCTTAACCAGCCCTCAAGGCAGCAATCCAAGAGTTCCACTGGCAGTGAGACCTACTCAAGGGAACGGGAGAGCTAGCCCAAGTCTTCAGACGCGCTACAGTTATCCTGGCCTCTCAATTCCTCACTGTAAATTAGTCAGTGTGCCACCATTATTAAAAAAAAGAAAAGAAAAAAAAAAGGATAACCTAACAAGAACTAACAAAAAACAACAACAATAACAACAACAGCAATTACAAAAGTAATTTCAAAAGTATGAACCACAAAAGAGCCAACAATTTCTTAGTGGTTCTATAAAAATGAAACTATGACTTTGAACAGTGATAACCATGGTAACCCAGAATTTATAGATACAAAAACAGTTCTATGCTCAAAGCCCGATGACAACAAATATTTTCTTTCAACACCATGAACTTTTTGAAACGCCAAAATTCTTACAAATGGTAATAATAACAAATTATATTAATTATAATAACAATAGTGACAATAATAACAATAATAAGGTAATAATATTTAAACTCTAAAACATTAATATTAACGATACTGTGCTGATGTAAAGCCAATCAGCAACTTATTCCTTTATTCCTACAAACTAGTACATTGTAACTCTGTTTTATTCATATTCTGCAGTCTTGAAGTAAACATGTGATAAGCAATGTGGATATTTATGGTCTGTCATCAGACATTTGCCGCCCAAGAGAGCTTAATATCTAACCAAAACATTGACTGTTCGGCTATTTAGCTGACCAAAGTGATCAGATTGTGATCTTGCTTTTCTGGCATATTGTTTAGTGGGTGCACCAAATGTCCCACACCTCTGTAATTGAAATATGGCAGCTCTGAATCAATCTTTACACTGAGCATTTTTCTTTTCATTCATGTATTTTTTCGTCACCTTGTTTTCTTTTGATTCTTTTAACATTATATTACCCATTTTCTCATTTGTTTTACTCTTTTTTTTTTTAAACAACATCAAAGTAATAATAAATAGACATTAACAATAACATAGTGCAAAAACAACAGATATATATTTTGACTGAAGGCGTAGATAGTGTGGAAACAAAGTGATGCTAGGATAAGGAACAATGTACGACTCAACAAGAAAGTTGCTCTCCATTTATTTAACCCACGAGGTAACCACACCTCCAACAACAACACCAACACATCACACTGTCACCCTATAACAAGACTTACTTGTATGTAGCAAGCAAGTCAACAAATTTTCTGCGTAATTGTATCCTAGACTAGAGCTCTTCCACTTGTTGACTTGAACTTTTTGGCCAAAGTTTTACATAAGTATTGATTAGATCAGCAAATTAGTCTTATATATCCCGAGCCCTTAATTTGGAACACTAAGTAACATTTAATTGTTGGTAATCACCAAGTATCGCCCATCCATTGTTCGATTTTTTCTCTGTGACAATTTCAACCAGCTAAAACTAATCCTTTTGCGTGTTCAATAATTCGTTGTAAATTATCAAGTACAATAATTATTACATTGTTCCAGCAATGGAATGTAACACAGTAAGCTTGTCTGCGTCAGTTTATCAGATATTCAATTTACTGAGACAAGAAATACTGTCAAACTTTTAAAGTTTGTGTGCATATGTATTACTTACATGGTATAATTATCGGAGAGTGATAAGATAGGCATCGTGATCAATTAGAGAAGATGGAAGTGTTTTAATGGAAGAGGAAGAAATTCCTTTAGAAGAATGTAGTAAAATATTTTGAACACATTTATACGTGCAAAATCATTGATGCACTATTGTTAAAGCATAATGGGAAAAGAGGTGGAGAAAGACATACTGCTGATACGGGAACTGGATAATGATCTTTAATTGACACTGCAAGTGACTACTAGAGGACGATTCAGAGAAATAAAACTGAATTACAAGTTTGAGAATCTATTCACATGTCTGAAGTACATGTCTTCCTCCAACTAGCTACATACATCAATGAAGTGACTTTGCCCTAGTCTCATTAACCAGCAGTTCTCAGAGAGTGTCTGGTAACTTTCTACAGGTTACGGTGAAATGCTGGAATGCAATTTATTTTGTTTTTGTGACATTGTAGATGCAATATCTACTGAGCCCATAATCACAAAATAAAGTGCAGCACAGTAAATGTACAGTTCAGAGTTGAGTTAATGTGGTCAAAGAAATGTTTACATAACTGTGGTCACTTAATGGGTTGTCCCAACACTCCGTGGCAAGGCTACCTTCCCCTGTGCCCGTCCCTTCATGTGCGGACAATGACCGGATAAAGAGATTAACTTTGACCTTAGAGGTGAGGTCATTATAATTTGGTAAGGCCTATTTCAGCAGATATATTTATGCAGATTAATGTGATTAACATTCAGCTATAGCAACAGGACAAAAGTGTGACATAATCTTACATATCATTGGCCGAAGACTATTCACAAGCATGAATGCCAAAGCACGTAACTTTGAGTTCAAAGGAAACTACAAACTATCTACAGAAGCATTGGTTCCTGAACTGCAACTCACAATTTCATTCATGAAGTCCTCATTTGCAATATGCACATCAGTAATGTCTACATCAGCAACATCCTCATCTTCAATATCCTCATTTACCATATACTCTGCACCAATTTACTTTCTCATCCTCACTCTACATAATTAATAGTGCAAATTCAGTATGGGTCATTTATGTTGTACCAATGTACAGGTGCTGTAATAGTATACTAGTGGTGTGCTTGAGCACAAATGGCGAGCGAGCCTTAAACTACACTATTGTTATTCAAACTACTAAAATAAAGTTGAGTTGTTAAATTACGCATTATACGGTTAAGCGGTTTCAATGCCATAGTAACCACTCTCCTCTCAACTGTTTGAGCAACAAAATCAAGTCACGTTATTTAAAATTTTCTTTGTGATATTCTTAATAGTAGCTAGTTGTAACACAATACTTTCACACAACTGAACATACCTACGCAAGACTTACCTTCGTGGTTCGTCTAG
>WLWI01003063.1_pt1 | contig 14342 bp, 10 predicted proteins | sample 6701501 | NCBI WGS metagenome assembly WLWI01 (sample SAMN12718690, study PRJNA515312) | sponge metagenome | isolation source: marine sponge | host: Mycale hentscheli | place: New Zealand: South Island, Marlborough, Capsize Point | collected 2014-11-01
TCTGTATAGTTCATACTCTGTGTGTGTAGCAAGCAAGTTGTGCACTTCTACGTGGTATGACCTTTTCAATTTGTTTTCAGCACAACCCACTCCACAAAGCTAGGATAGGATGTATGGTCAAAATGGCAGATGTAACCCAGTCTGTAGCTACACTAACCTAGTTACTTACGGCTTGCACACACAAACACAGACACACACACCAATCTTGAGTGAACTCATCTGGAGTGTCTTTCTTGCTACACTCAAATCTGAATTACAAAATAAAATATCTCAGTTCGTTGATTAAAATAATAAAATTCATCAAAGAAACATGTTGCATAGCTAAAGAAGGGATTTTCCTGTATGCATATTGTTCTTTATTCTGTACTGTTGACCACACCTTACCAACATTCACCACACCTTACCAACATTCACCACACCTTACCAACATTCACCATTCTCGTTACTGTTCTTGTAGACACTCTGGTGCTGGCTATGGAGATGCAGGCGTCAGTGAGGGACAATGTGGAGGTCATATCCAATGACCTGGTCTACAGTGAGGATGACGTGGTCACAGGATTCACTGAACCTCTCATAACCAGCTCCAACAAAGGAAACTTACACAAACAGTTTGCAGCTCTCTCTGACAAAATACAGGTAAGTGGAAGGAAAATGTTGTTGTTTTTTGTTTGTTTGTTTTGTTGTTTGTTTGTTTTCTTCTTTGTTTTTGTTTTTTTGGTTTTTTATCTTAGTTATATGATGTACTGGGTTTCATAGTGTTGTGGGAGGGGGGGGGGGGGGGGGGGGGGGGGGGGGGGAGCCTAAAAAGCTGTGTGTTTAGAAGCTATTACATTATTTATATTTGCTTAAAGATTATTGTGCCATTAATTAGCTAAGCAATAGCTATAACACACAACACTTTCACAGTTGTTCACTGGATAAGAACAATACTGTTACATAGAGGTAACTATGGCAAACAGTGCATTAAGCAGGATAACTTACCACATTAACTCTGTAAGTAAGACCTAATGTATCCCACAATATTCATATCATAAGCACCCTAATTCAAAGGAGTAAACAGTTAAATTTCTTTGGATTTTACAAGTAAGGATTGCTAACAAAAGATTCTCTTTAGTGGACTATGGGAAGGGTTCAACCAACAAGTGAACACAAAAAAGTGAGGATCAAAGTACAAAATGATATACATATTTCAAAATATACATATAAACAAACAAAAAAATATCTCTGATTTTTCAATTGTGTTACCGCTGAGTTTCTCACTCACTCTCCATTTACTTTACCTTCATCATGTATACAAGGCAATTCCTGCTCCGCATTGATAGAATTAGTGATGGGTGTGGCTTGTAAAGAAGTACCAGGTGCTGTGGAGGAACTCGTCAGTGATATTACAGAAGATACTAAAACAATAAAAACAAATACGCAGGAGCTTTATATAAAACTGTTTATATGAGGATAGTGAAATTGAATTTAAAATTGAAGGCGTAGTTTACCTAAATTTCATATAAAAAGAATTTCTTTAATCATAGCTGTCAAAATTAACTTAAAATTTCTAAGAATAATGTGTCTGCCCATGTAGAGACATACTATCTCAATGGCCCATAATTTTTTTTACTACATATCTAATAATACAGCATGTAGTATTACAGTGTGGTGGTAAAATAGAATTTTCTGTAGCTAAATACTAATGTGAGTATTAGTTTGCACAAATCTGACATTATTGTGGATCTAAAGCTCAAATTTGCAATGTTTTGAAGAGCTAGACTATATAAATTCAATGACTGATAAACAAGGTTTAACTATTGTTAGATTCCACAATTATGTCAGATTTGTGCAAATTTTATGGTAAAATTAAAATATCTAAAAATGTAGGTAATTTGTTTTACATGAGAGCACTATGAGATGATCACATTATTAAATTTATCACCCTTTTAGATATAAACATACCCATAGAAATTGGAAATGTATTCATTAAAATCTTAACTATTTCTATAGAGAGCCAAAATCACTAGCAAATTGTACTGCACCATTACTCTAACACAATGTTGTACCACTATAATAATTGACCTCACTAGATTACCTCGAGGCGCTATATATTTGTTTGTAACCATTAAAGCCAAGTCCTTCCTTTCTATTGCATCTAGTGCATCACATATTTTAGTCAACCAAACATCTTCAGCAAAGTTACTCATAAAGTGGTCTAAAATGTGAACAAATATTTTGCTAGAATCACGACAAAAATCACTTTCATAAGTTCCTATTGTATCAATAGATATTCCAAGAACAACTCCAAATGTCTCGTATTTGTGTCGTACTCCGATCAAGTCTTTCACTAATTCAGCCATAAGATCTATGAAAAAAGTATACAGATGTACTTATAATAATTTAAAACTGGATAATACAAATGTTACAAGATAACTAAAATTATTTCTACTTCCTGTAAATTTCAATACTTCAGGAAAATCAGGCACCAAGCGGTGCATGTAAACGTCAGGAAAATTAATATACCCCCTAAAATGTATTTGATCCAGTATGATGTAGGTAACAGTTGAAGCTGCCACTAGAAAACTTGAAAAGTTCAGTATCTAGATACCGACAAATGTGTATGTGCAAAAAAAAGATTCGGGCCTGCGTTGTACCCAATTTTCCTGTGCACAATCACAAATATAGATCAGCCTAACCCTGACAAACTAACCAACATATATTATGTATATGTACAACATTTAAATGTTACATTACCATATATTAAACCTGAGAGAGTTCTGCTAATTGTGAATAAATATATGAAAGTACATTACTCTCTTAGCCTTTTTTCTTTGTACAAGGTAGGGGCAATGTAAGTATTATAGATTGGATATTTTCTTTGAATATTTCCACACCACGTAAGCATTCAATATTTTCCCTTTATTCATTGCTACATATTGAACACTTCAACATGCCCATGCATGGTTCTAGATAACTGAATTTTTAGAAGTATGGTGGAGTTACCTCTGAACCTTAATGGTTTTGGAATATATCATAGAGGTTCATTGGAATAAACATTTTATACACTCATAGTACAATATGGGGATGACAAGAACGAGAAGGGAATTAATAAGCTGAAGAAAGAAATAAGAAAAACTGAGATGGCTCACAAAGAAAAAGAGCAGGAGAGGAAAACCATGAATAAAATATACTATATGCTATTGCATTCCTAATTAGCATAAGTTATACATCAAGCACCACGATGTGGCAGGGTACTGTAAGATAATACTCAGTCCAGGTAACAGAATGTTCTCTTATCAACAAGCATATACCATATATAATCACAGACACAGGATATGATAAATGACCACACAATAACAATAATGGTTAAGTCCAAAGTTCAATGTCCATACTCCACATCTCCCTTTCCTAGAAATGTGAGTAGCGCAGATAGTTGAGCGTGACTATTTCAGTTCCAGTTCGGGAACGAGTCTGTATAATCTTGGGGGAACATGGCATGGTAGGTGGTGCTTCCAATGGTTGATCTTGAGTTGATTCCGAGGTATCCATAGGAGGCACTATATTGAGTTGACTTCGGTTTTGACGTACACCACCAGAGGGAGTGCTAACCACATAAATCGAGGTTGCCTCTGACTGGTTCAGAACCAGTGTTCATCCATACATCAGTTCCATCTGGTATCTCCCAAGCTTCTCTGGTGCGGTGTCAGATGTCAAAGTACACTTTTTGTTTTTTCTTGTATTCCACACGTTTTCGTTGGAACTGGGATAGGTATTTCCAGTCGGGAATATGGTGTTTTGTGAGCTGTGGGACAGTTGTTCGAAGTTGTCTTCCCATGGAGAGCTCTGCTGGACTAAGTTCGCATCATGGAAGTGGTGTTGCCCTGTGTGACAACAATGCCAAAGGCAGATCTGATGAGCTGCTCATGAGTCTCTTGACTGTCTGAACTGTCCTTTCTGCTTGGCCATTGCTCTGTGGGAAGTGAGGACTACTTGTGCAGTGTTGGAAACCATAAGAATCTGCAAACACAGCAAATTTGTGTGAAGAATATTGCGGCCCATTATCACTGCGAACAACCTCCAGGATTCCATGCCTTGCAAACATTGTTTTCAATACTGATATCACAGTTAATGTAGTAGTAGCAGACAATTTAGTTACTTCTGGATACTTGGAGAAATAGTCCACTAATAGGAGATAATGATTACCATCTTTCTCAAAAAGATCCATCCCTACTACTTGCCAGGGATATTCAGGTAACTCAGTGGGTATCAGGGGTTTCTTCCTTGGTCGAGATCGCTTGGCACAAGTATGGCATTACTCTACCATTTGCTTTAGCTGACTAGTGATGTCTGGCCACCATACTGAAGACCTGATCCTCTGCAAATAACGTTCAATCCCTTGGTGTCCCTGAAGTCAAAGATTGTAGCTGAAGGGATGTAGCCATTGTATCCCACTGCTGCCACCATGTAAGATAATACTCAGTCCAAGTAATAGAATGTTCTCTTATCAACAAGTATATACCATATATAATCACAGACACAGGATATGATAAATGACCACACAATAATAATAATGGTTAAGTTCAAAGTTCAATTTCCATATTCCACAGGTACTTGCTAGTAGCTATATCGATATAATAATATGCTTGTGTGTCAGTAACGATTACAACCGACGATGACGACGGTGACCGACGGTATGTGTATTCATGAATAATTCATGAGCTTTAAATGGTTTGGGTAAAGCAACGTCATTACATGATGGGTCATTCAGTAGAAAGTGGTTAATTTTAAAAAGTGGGTGTAATAGACGAGGGAAGGCGGTGTAGGTTTCAAAAGTACGAAAGAGAAGGTAAAATGCGATTAATTGTAACTAAAAAGCAGTTGGAATTGACAAGGGAAGCAGCGCAGTTTAAAAAGAACGTAAGAGAAGGTAAAAAGCGAGCGATCAATTGTAACTAAAAAGCATGTGGAATCAACAGTAAAGGCAGTGGCAGTTTCAAAAATTACGAAAAAGAAAGCAAAAGTTTTCCACAATTATGATAGTAGGACAGAGATTCCGAATCAGGAGAGGTAGACAAAGGAAAAGGGACTCCATGACTCAAGAAGAAAGAACTGATGAAAGAAAAGTGGGGGATAAGAAAAGCCAAGATAGTTCAGAAATAAGAGAGCAGGAGAAAGAAACTTATATAACCCTAGCCAATGGTAGAGAATGATAACTGAACAAGATAACTTGCGGTACTGTATTCTTACTTTGCAATACGTCAAGTGCCACCATGTGGTTGGATACTTGTTAGTAATTGGCAGCGAGTGATACAAGTGAGACACTATCAGTTGCAACACAATTTAAAATCAGGGATATTTGTTTGTTTATATATGTGTAGACGAACATATGTTATTTTGTACTTTGACCCTTGCATTTTTTAGTTTGCTTCGTGGTCTACCCTCCACATACACCTCCACTAAACAGAATCTTTCGGTTTAGCGATCCTGTATCATTCATGGAAATTTAATTGTTTACCCCTTTGTATTATATGTTTATAAATGCAACAAGACACACTGAGTAATAAAACTTACTGTTAGACTCAATACCGTGTAGTAATTCTTTAGAACTTCTTGTTTTTTCAGACTGCAAATGTTAAGGCGAAAGGTTACTATGGTATTGAGACCGTTACCAGATGTAATTAAAAAACTCGGATGTTTTAGTAGCTGTCTTGTTGTTAAAAGCTACTGGTAGCTCAGATAATCAGAATGCAATATTAGAGACTACAGAAAATACCAGTACTCAGGAAATTATGGTAAGAAAGTAGTTCTGCATTTTTTAGACAAAGTATGGTCACAATGGCTATGTATGTATACTTTCAAAAATGGACTGATAGATTCTTCTGAAGTGTTTTGATTGTGCACAGGCTTGCTTGCTATTTGTGCTCATGTACATCACTAGTATAATAATATGCTTGTCTGTCAATAACGATGATGACGGTGTATGCATTCATGAATAGAGCTGATCCAGGTTGGTGAAGCTGGTCAAAACTGGTCCGTAAAGCATCGACCGTAGAAACGATGATGATGGCGTGTGAGCTTGCTCCGATACATACTGAGAGCAGCCGGGGATGGCAAAAGATCATAAAGCATTCAAAAGGGAAGGCAACACTTTCACAAAGTTAAAGTCCACAATCATGAATAGAAAGACATTTTGAGAAGTAAAAAGAGGTAGAGAAAAGAAGAAAAGGGAATCCATGACTCAACAAGAAAGAGCTGCTGAAAAGAAGAGAGAGTTAAGGAAGAAAGAGAGCAGGAGTGAAAAAATGATGCAACTAAAATAATTGGTAGAGGATATAAGAATGCATAAAATTACCTTATGCTATTGCATTTACAAAAGTTAGTAGCTACATCAAATGCCACTGTGTGGCAGGGTACTTGCTAGTCTATATATATGAATATAATACTCTCTCCATCTCTCCATTGGTTCATAAGTCTGGCAGTCAATAGTGAATCAAGTACAGGCACATAGACATTCAAATTGTTGAACAGTATGTGTTTAAGATGTGACAAATTATTTGGCTTGATCTTTCCAAAGAAGCAATTGAAAGTGAAAGCATATGCTGTTCTGGCCTATAGAGCTTGTAAATATTCCCTGTCACACTAACATTCATTTCCTGTCCATTCTTATCACTTGCTTACCACATCACCTGATCATATTGTCACATTGGAAAAGAAAAGAAAAAGCTTAGTAGCTATAATCCAATCTAGCTTAATCCTGCTAACGGAATCCAAGTCTGCATGGAAGTCTGGACTGCCCTTATCAGTGTGGTGGTTCAGTTCCAGAAAGTGACAAGAGAAGTGTACTTATAAAAGTTACAGTTATTATTGAGACAATATCTAGCCATAGGAACTATGACTTTTCTATAAATACTATACCCGGTGTACAATGCCATTAATGCTTATTCTGCATCACAAAATGTACTTAAAACTAAGCCAGTTAATCACACAGTTCTGTAGCACCTTCTGAAGTGTGCTAGTCTAAACAAGCAGCGGTGTTGTCGTATGAATAATTCATAAGCTCAGCTGAAATGCTACGCAGTCCTCTTCTTCAGTCGTCAAATTGAGTTACCTCAATAATGACTAGGAAAATCTGTTAGGAGATGATAAGGAAAATTTTGTAAAATTGGTAAGGAAAGAATGACGACACTAAAGGATTTTAAAACTACAATCAAGAAAAGGGATAACAATAACTTGGTCAAGCATTCTAAATCAAAGAGAAAGGCGGTTCGTAGGAGAGCTCCCTCACTGAAGCAGAAGACAGAAACAAAGGAGGGAGGAAATAATAAACTTGGTAAAGTATTCAAATCTGGATATTTGATAGAAAAATTGTTAGTATTAACATAAACACAGTCTAGTGTTTTGTACATATTGTGTTTTAAAAACTTAATGCTGCAATCATATATATGGTAAAAATGTTAATCACCAACCTTCACGATAGGGTCCAGGATTTAACTCCACATCTCCTGATAGTAATAATTTTCTTAAACAATAATTCAATTCAATATAGTATGAGACTGCAGCAAGCGGTACTCGTCTAATTCAAGTGGTCTAATTCAAGGTCATCGTCTAATTCAAGTGGGTTGAAATCGAGCAGTTGAAAATGTTTTTGTGGGGAGTAAATGGCCAATAGCTAGCATTTTGGAAGATATCTGGTGCCCTCAGATATCTGGTACCCTTGGTTTTTCAAAGTGACCTTTGGAAAAACAAATGTGGTTCAGAGGTTCTTCTAGTACAGTTGGTTTGCAAAGTGTCCATTTTTGCACTACAAGAAGTCTGCTGTTGTAATTTTTTGCTACGCATACTAAAAATGTTTAAATAAAATAAAATAAAGCTCTGACTGCCGCAAAAATTTGTAAGTTCTGATTATGGTGGATTCAGTTGTTATTGTTTTTTGTTACAGTTTGTTGTTGTTAGTTTATTGTGTTGATTGCTTTAAATGTCTAAGTAGCTGTGTTAGCTATACAATATAGACACTCTACATAATATAATTATAATTTTAAAAATTAAAAAATCATCTATTTGACATGAACCTCTACTGATTGTTCATAAAAATTATTTGCATTGTGATATAATGTATTTGCTTGTACTGAATTGTTCTGAGTGATTACAGTGGCGAATGAATTTATTGGAAACTCACAACATAGACTAAAATCTTATTCATTTGATGAAAAATAAACTTCTAGATTGTCTTTTTTATTAATCAAATTCAGTAATTTAATGAATGAGTGGGTGTGGTTATAATGACCGTACCGACTTGATTTGGCTTCCTACAACTCTGATTTACATATATTATTAGTGAGCGAGCGAGACACTTACAGGGGTAACGCAATTGAAATTGGGGGTGTTTGTTTATGTTTGGATGTACATATGTCATTTTGTACTTTGACCCTCACGTTCTTGTGTTTGCTAGGAGAACGATCCCATCCCATAATCCACTAAACAGAAATCCTTTGATTTATCGATCTTTACCTGCATCATTCCAAAAAAAATTGAATTGTTTACCACTTTAAGGGTGCTGCGACATAGCAACGCGCGTGCATTAGAAATGCCAGATGCTCACAATAATTGAACAACACCACTAACTTAGCTTACAATTCTAAAGCTTCCTGCCCACAATTGATAAACCTAACCGCGTGGCTCCGCCCCTGTACAGCTGTTTGCTCCTTGTTTCTCAGTAGCTCTATAGCTTTGTTGAATCAGTACTTTGTTCTTCTTGTATACCACTAGATCTGTGACTAGCAGTGCCCCACAGTATCTCCTAGTTATGACAGGTAAATAAATAGTTACACTAATGACTGCATATTTCAATATTTTTTATTCTTGTAGAAAATACTTATGTCAGAAGTACCAACTTCATAGAATACAACAGATAATAACTGATTATGTGATTAATTTTTATGTTTATAATGACTATTGTGATATAGCTAAATACTGAATAATGTATATAAAAAAAATGAAGATATTGAGTATGCAAATATCCAATGAAATCAATAGTACATTCTAAATAAATGATGCACTAGTGTATAAGCTTATTCAAACAATGACTGTATAATCCAGTTGGCAATAAGTTGTTTACCTTTGGATGCCAGAATGGAACACTATTTACAATCACTAAAAACAAAAGTTGGCTACAAAAATAATCTCTACTATATCGCCTCGTTCAAACTCCACTAGGACTCTCAACTAGCGAGAGAGAGAGGAGCGCAGGAGACTGGAAAATCCAGCGGGCGGCCCGGAGACTGTGCCAATTGTTGCAACTTACTTTCCCGCGAAAATTAAACCAATCAGGTAATGGGCGGGGTTTGTCAGCAATCAGCTTCTCCGAAAGATCGCGAGGTCTTATTTTAGTTCTGAAACCTATTTTGTGTAACTCCTCAGAATCTAAGAATGGGGAATGACTCCAAACTTCATATGTGACCGTCTATGGGAAAATCGGGCACAACGCGGCATGCGTAGACGTCGCAATGATCGATTTAGTTCTTAAAATTGTATTAAATAAGCCTAACGAAGGGAAGGGTTAGGTGATATATAGCGGGAATGGCTAAAGCTACGGCGATAAAACTTGGAGAGCTTAATATCTGCTTGCCGAGGAGTGTGTAAGTGCAAAAAAAAAATTTTCGTCGGGGCCGCGTTGTGCCCGATTTTCCTGTAGACGGTCACATATACAGGTAGACTTTGACCTTGCGAACAAAACCTTTGTTTTAATTTTTCTTTAAAGAAAAAAATGCCGGCGCACTGCTGAGAAAAGCAAATGAACACAATCAACTAGACAAAATGAAAAAGATTAGAGAAAAACTAAAACGAAGCTTTTGAAGACAATCAGCTAATGAGGCCGAGGACAAAGAATCAGCTCGCCAGCGGCGGTACCGTCGGAGGAGTTTTGGATTTTAAACTTGAGGCTTCAGAAGCTTGTAGCGCAGAAGAAACACAGTACCAACTTCTGTTTTTGGATATAGTTAGTCCACTAGCAGTGCTCTTCAGGGTCCGCTGCTTGACACATAGCCCTACAAAGAGTACCTTACCTGATACAGTGCACATAAGGCATCGGGAAAAGATCAATTTAAATCTATAAAATGTATGATATATATGCTTACTGTGGAGGAAACAGTAAGGTCACACTTGAACAGCTAAAGCTACAGCGAAAAACCTTGGAAAGCTCAATATTTGGACGCCAACTAATGTGTGCAATGCAAAAAAAAACAACAGCTTTGATGGGAGCCATGACACATATAAACACACACACACACACCAGGAAAAAAATTGGATTGGATCAATAGCATGATTTTATGTTACAAAGAGTGACAATTCACCCACTCACCAATTACAGCAAGGTAAGGGTCGGCAACGCCAAACTAACTAAAATTCGCTGACCCTTTTCTTAGCTACCGTCATAAGCACATATACATTTGCATGCTAGTTAGGTATTCTCTATATTATAGTAGTAAAGAGAAAAATTGTGACTAAAGAAGAGGTAAGCATGGCAGAGTGACATATTGGCCTGAAAATTGTGACTGTAACGCCAACTTAAAAAACATGACACACACATACACACACATATATATACGGACAAAACAAACTGATTGCTTTACACACTGCCCCTATGCTTGCACGAGGTAATAAGCTGCCACAGCTCAACCTGACTTGTGATTATCTAAACCCCTCCACCTCCTCTTCATTATGTCGTTTCTGCCTCTGCAATGTTTCTTTCTTACTAACTTACTTCATTGTGCCAACACCAAGTGTTGCTCATTTTCTTGCTACCAAGACATACACTAAAGCCACTCATCTCTTGAAATTCCTGAGCCATAGGTAGTGTTAGCAAAAAAAATACCTGCACGATATAAAAAAAATCAAATAGCTAGTTATTACATAACTACCTCGAACCTCGAAAATTCTTTAGAAAGTCTCAGAACTCTCTCTGGCCAGATCACAGAAGGGGGCGGTAACCTATACGCTAAAAATGGTCGCAACATTTTGTCACACCCTCGGCTGTCTACGTGCGTTTTTGCAAACCAACTTCGCGTGTAAAGGGGCGTGTCCACGGACATGCGGAATACGACTTTTTAGCACCCTTTACCCGCTGCCGTGTAGCGGGTAAAGGGTCTGGCTATCGTGTGAGACTAACTGCAACCGAACGGAGGGTGGAACCGACTTGTACCGGGGCTATTGGGGAAACGCACAAAAAACTAATTTTGATTGGACGGTTTACGTATTCACCTCCTAATTCATGTTTTGGCTAAAAGCATTTTGAGGGCTAGCTGTAGTGCTTATGTATATCTTGTGCCAGGTAGAAGACTCACATGACAGGATTCTAATTTATAGATCAAATTATATGTATAATTATAAATAGTTAAACCTACAAGACAATAAAAGAAAAGGCAGAGATAGCCCTAGTCATCACACATGCTTACCATTCAAGCTTCAGCTCCAATGTGCCTCATTAACCTATTGTATGAACTTTTTTCCCCCAATAATTCATTTGCTGGATTGAGTTGGGAAAGAGTTACAGTAGCTAACCATAATCCTGGGGGATTCCATCACAAATCATGGGCAGAAAGAAGCACCAAGAGAACGTGAAAATTGCTGACTGGTGTAACTACATCAATGTAGAAGTGAAAGAAAATACACAGAAAGGACAGAGATGCGAAGGAGCTGGGGAGGTAGACAAAGGAGAAGGGAATCAAGAAACACCATGGTTAAGTACATCAAGTGCCAGGGTGTGGCAGGGAAGAATTAAAATGATGCTTCAATTAAACACTTAAAGTATTACCCTCGTAGACTGAGGCACAGAATTACACAATATAACCACCTGGGAATGACAAATCATACCATATCACTTTATTCAAGTAAGTACTGGTTATGAATTAAGTTAGACATTATTCATACTCTGGGATAGGGTGGGTTAAAAAGTAGGTGGGACTGTTAGTATGTAATACCTATACCTGGAATTGCCTATTTGGTGTCCGAATATGATGTTGCTTCAAGTCCTCTCTCTTTCTGTTCTTGTTTGTCTGAGTCAGCAAGCAGTATCAGCTGAGAATGGAAATGACAATAACTGCTCAACCTTCATGAAATTAGTGGCTCATGTCATTGATGATGATGATAATATAGTTGAAGTTCAAAAAACTTTTTTTCCTCCAGACAACACTCCACCTTCTTTTGTAACTGTTCGCTACAAGTTTGAATCTGGTGAAAAAGTTTGGATTTGGTCGAATGCATTTTTTTACTTCCTTCATCCGCTTCATGTTTTCCAATTTACTTCACTGTTTTTCTCAGATTTAAATACACAGTCTTCTGAAGTGACACTGAACCTCCCTTCCAGCTGCTACGATGTCAGTGATGATAATTTTATGCTTCTCACCCAAAGAGTAAGTTCTATGACAAGTATGGAAACACTTTACTGATGGCATGGTAGTAACATGATATCATTTATTATACTACCATTATTACTTTATTCAATGTAATAAAACAAGAAATATCTGATTATCGTTTGAATCTATAGTTGTTTGGTGAGTATGTATAGGTTATAACCTTGGTAGTTGAGACTTTTTTTGCGAAGTTACTTACAATTGAGACAATATAATTTCCATACATGTACTTCAAATTATATACTTTTTGTTACAGTTGAAGATATTATTTGCTTCAAGGTTCTTGACCATTTATGGAATTATTGTGTTGACAGTGAAGTAATTATAACTTGAACCTAACCTCAGAATTGTGAATGGGGTCTAGTATAGGAAATTTGTTTCCATATTCTTATTAAGTGTAGTTGTTCGGGAGGCGTAAATTCCCGAGCTTTGGTGGTAGCGATGGTGAAATTGATTGAGGTAGGTGTGGCTGAAGTTGCCACGCTCGAAGGACCCGGTTCTGAGGCCTAATGACGCAGAGAATGACCAACTCGCAGCCGCTGGCGCTAGCTTGCAGCCTTGAGCTGGTTCCCCAAAACGCGTACTCCCAAACTATGTCTAGCCCAGGTTTAGGTTAACTCAGAATGAATAAGAACATACAAGTACAGAACATTTTATTGAAAGAAGGTGACACAAAACTGAATGGTTCAGTCACATCATGAATATTATCATTAATAGTAAGTGATCAGGTAAGGTAAGTTATTGAAAGAATGAAGATTGGTGTTAATGAGTGCTAATTAACTGTTGGAGAAGGGAGTTTGCAAGTCCATTCCTTGTTCATGACGCTCCTTGTTAAGGTGGGTCCTGAACAATAATGTAGTTACTTGAGTACTGTCTGGATAGAGTGTAGTATATTCCACTATCTGAAATAAAGTATTGAGACATTCCCAGTCAATTTAAACATTTTATAATTATCAATCAAGCTAAAGTACCACAAATAATGTGACTGGCATAACTTACAGATATTCTTACCTCTGTACTTCCCATCTATATTTGGGATAACTTTTAATGTAGTATCTTCAGAACCGTTAGTGAATAAACATTTCAGCATACTGCTCTGCAAAACATAACCACAACAAGTATAAACTTGTCCTGTATACATCTATAACTACTATAATACATGAATTAGAACAAACTTGCTTAAATTTTATCTTAATATTACGTATGACACTATAAATACATAATAAAATATATATACGTTTAACATTCCAGTTCCTCAACCTAAATAATGGGGGTTCCTCAAAATTCCTTAATCTGAGAACTCTTTATAAAGTACAATAAGCCTAAACTCATTTTCATAGCTATGGGATAATAAACTGTCAAATTTATGCTTAACAATTTTCATTACATGTAACTTACTTCCAAATAATAATTTGCCTTTTCTTCTACGGTGCTGTATATGACTTCCTGCAGGTATAGTATATAATATTTAATAACTTTCCTATGTGGTGGTGTGGAATATTGGACTAACTGTTGCTCACTATCGTATCATTATTCATAGACTGGTAATGGTCATCATACTTGTATCATATTCATAGACTGGTAATGGTCATCATGCTATGCTATGGTTTGAATGATGAGAATAATTACTATTTCACATAGTGTCAGAAGTGGGATGCCTTAATAGTGCTATGGCTACAGGATTCAGGCTAGAACCACCTCATCCATTTGACTTCAAGGTCCCTGATGGTTGGGACAAATGGAAAAGACGTTACCTACAGTATCAAGACGCCTCAGGTTTGTCTGGGGAACCTGAAGTCAGACAGGTTAGCTCACTTTTGTATTGTCTCGGAGAAGAGGCCAATGACGTCTTGGCATCGACAAATATAACTGAGGAAAATGCTAACTAGGGAGAGACGCCTTATAGTTAGTTGTGTAATAATGCGCTGAGGCTTTAATCAACGCAACCAACTT
>WLWI01003065.1_pt1 | contig 14336 bp, 9 predicted proteins | sample 6701501 | NCBI WGS metagenome assembly WLWI01 (sample SAMN12718690, study PRJNA515312) | sponge metagenome | isolation source: marine sponge | host: Mycale hentscheli | place: New Zealand: South Island, Marlborough, Capsize Point | collected 2014-11-01
CGAAATCTCGATTGAGTTACCCCTGATAGTGTCTCGCTCGCTTCGCTCGCTCGCCAATAAACAAACATCCCCGATTTTTTCATTTTTACCCCTGTAAGTGTCTCGCTCGCTACGCTCGCTCGCCAATTAGTCATGCTCTATTTTTTATTTATTATTATTATTTTTTTGCTCCTTCATAAATATTTTCGTCCGTGTGTAGATTTAACCCTAATCTGTACGCAGACGGTAAGGTGTGTCTGAGCCTACTCGGCACATGGCACGGAGGAGACGCCACCGAGAAGTGGGACCCCGCCCACTCCAACCTGTCCCAAGTTATCCTGTCCATCCAAGGCATGATCTTGATCCCCGACCCCACTTTTAACGAGCCGGGCTACGAGGCAATACGAGGAACTACTGAGGGCAATGTAAGTGGATTATGGAACACATACAGTCATTCATGGACGAGTGCTAATATGCTTTATAAATACATTCTGTATTGGAATTGGCAAGAGTGTTGTATTGGTTCTCTAGCTAGTGTATGTAAATCAATAAACAATACAACAGCTGACAATCACACACAACCCAATTAATGATAGAGGATGTGATTATACTAATTAAACACTGGCATTACTACATACCATAGATGTGGGTTGATAAGCGCCCCTTCTTTGTTAAGCACTGTTTTTTGTTAAGCGCCTGTTTTCTTCCTAGTTTTTAGCACTTCTTATTAAGCGCTCCATGCTTACCGTCTACTGCTAATTGGCGCTTAGCCTCAGTTTTCAGGGTACCACTTGTTGTTTAGCGCCCATTTCCTTACCGTTTGGAGTTATAAGCGGGGACGCTCCTGAATCTACGGTACTTAATTAATACAAGATATCACTAGGAGAATTTAGTGAATTCATTACAGGAATTTATATTATGCGTACTTCTAGTTTGTTTTAAATTTCTGTTACTGTACATCAATAATTATGTAGCCCAAAAAGTCTTAAGTACCTATCACATTTGTGAACACATAGGATTGTTGTTATGAATTGATTGTATATGTGTTCACAGGAACAGAGCAAGGCCTACAATGCAGACATCCAAGTGTACACTATTCGCTATGCCATGACCGAACAGCTCAGGAATCCTCCAGAAGGTATGCCATTGTGAAAAACACGTGCAAGATCTGAAAGCTCCTTTATCCAGTAGTTGAATTGAATTTACCTCTCTTTAAACCTTTTGTTCTCCCATACAGGGCTTAAAGATACAATTGAAGTGCACTTTGCCCTTCAACGGGAGGCTATATTGAAGCAATGTTCTCAATGGCTGAAGGATTCTGTCTCAGATGAGCACAAGCAGAAGCTTCTGAAAGCCATTGATGAGCTCAGACAAGAAATGGACAGACACTGAGAAGAAAGGGTTCTATCGCTTCAATTCATGAATTTTTATTTTATTTTATAAACCGTAGCCACCCCCTCATCATGTTGTATACTTTTCTATATATCTGTTATGATGCATTATCAGTCGCATCAATAATTCATCATTTATATTATATACAGATTAACAAGTTAAGATTGGACGACATTTAACAATTATACAGTATATGCTATTATAAGCACAAAATGTTCAGTTAACTGAAATGTTAATAATAAAGTTTCCAGCCTCTAATTATGCCACAAGCTTTAATCCAGTTGGTTTTTGTTTTGTTTAATTAATCTCAGATTAGCCCACAAAGGCTTTCTAATGAATATGAGTAGTAGTATGCATAACAACAGATCAGTGATCTAGAGAGAGAGGGGGGGAGGGGGAGGAGTTTAACATCAAGGTGTCGAGTGTATGTAACTGAATTTTGTGCTGAGTGAGTTAATTAACTTCTCTTTCTTGATGCCTTAAACTTGGAAACTTTGGGAGCCTTAGAAGCTTCATCCTGTGTGTGTGTGTGTGTGTGTGTGTGTGTGTGTGTGTGTGTGTGTGTGTGTGTGTGAATATCATAATCACTAACCAAACAATACCCAACAGTTCATTCTCTTACCGTCAATGGTGATGTAGCATCAGATGGCGGTGCAAATCGCTCCACTACCTGCCCAGAAAAAGCCTACAACATTTTATAAAAGTAAGATTATATTATTAGAACTGATCAATTCACATGTGATAGGTAAAGGGTGGCATGACCCTGACAGTTTCTCTTATATAAAGGTAACCTCTGACCTCATTGATGATGCTTACCTGCCACCCCAATAAATATTGTAGTGCATCTTGCTGAAAGGATAACAAAAAAACTTACCAACCAAGACATTAAATTAAATTAAAACCTCAAAAGCTGTATTAGTTGTTTGTTTGTTGTTGTTGTTTAGTCAGAACTATCGTCAGTTACTACTGCATGTAGGTACCCTCAAGCTACGACACAGCCTAGACCCGCCCATTTAAACCCACATGACAGTGCCTAGACATTAAATATACATGGCAGAGCCTCCACAATGATAATTAAATATACTGTTGTTTGACACCACTATTATTCATTAAAAAACAACAACAACAACAACAACAATAACAAAATAAAAACAATCGTATGATTTAGCAGAGACTACAGTATGTCCAAGTTGAATTGGCAGCAAGAAAAACTTGAATAACTTTAGAACGGAAGCAGCTACATATCCAGGGTTTGTACCATTGGAACGCTCGCGCCGAAGCGGTTAAAAATATTCCCTCAGTAAACTCCAAAACTGGAGGGAAAGTGTTATTCCAAAACTTAATACAAAAGTCTATGGGAATAGAAAAAACACAGCATTCTCGCTTTACACGCGCCCGAATTTTGTCACACAGTTCGGTGCAATTGATCACGTGTAAAGTTTTCAATGAGCTTGTAAACAACGAACTTGTCCCTTCTCCTGTGAGTGCTTTCTAGACTTGTATTCCATTACTAGTGTACACTATGAGTGCCAAAGAATCTTTAGCTGTTGCATTGCGCCTAGGATACTGGTAAGTCCAATATGCAGGTAGATTTAATTTTTATACCTGCTTAACAACTAACGCCAGAGCTGTAAATAGAAATAATGCCAACATTTAGCTAGCAGAGCGTAATATAGCTGTAGTGTCAGTAATAAGCTATTGCAAATCAAGCATATCCCAATAGTACATAAGGTAGTATAATTTCTTACTACTTGAGTGTGAGGAGCTTCATCCATTGGCATCTTCTCTTCTTCTTCTTCGCCTCCCACTGGCTCTGGAGACTGATGGGATTCTAAGACTGGAGCCCACTTCACACATTTCTCCTCTCCAACATCTCTGCTCTCTTTCTCCTCCTCCTCCCACTGGACACACCCCTCTGGCTCTACGACTTCCCTACTCCTTTGCGTGACATTACTCCTTTGAAGACCATCATGTTGCTTGAATATATCTCCAGGAGACATAAAGAGAGGCGTGTCTGATGATCCTTTACCATCATCAGTCACATTTCTGACCTATACGTACAAGCCAAGACTATATTTCACACCCACCTCCTAGGAAGTTAATAAGTGAACTGTCCAATCAAAATTAGTTTTTATGCATTTCCTATAGCCTAGAGCCATGGTACAAGTCGGTTGCACCTCTCTGTTCGGTCAGTATGGGATTTATACTATCCTTGGGCCTTCAGCACTCAGTTGTGTAAGTCTCGCACCAATTTCCACACCGCGGTGTAAGCTATACGTAGTTCTAAAGTAAAAATCCCTGTTGTCTGAAAATGCTGCAACAAGTTGAAACTTTGTCTATTCAAAAATGTCTTCAAAAAATTATTGCTAACCAACACGTGGTAAAGGTCACATATATCTTGTCCAGTTCACCTTAGATCATACACACCCACCTAAGGTGCCACACCCACCTTATTTGTCTCAGACAGCTGGTCGTTACCAGAGTGTGAATGTCTCACAGTGATATGGAATGGGGCAGAACCAGTTGCCCGCATCTCCTCGTCAGGAAAAACTCCGGAACTTTCTGTTGCAGGGCGTTCCAAAACATCGTGCTTGAGCAAAGGTCTTCTCCGTTCAACCTCCAACTTCTGCTCAGCCACGCCCTCCTTCTCCACGTCCTCCTTGTAAATACTTTCGTCGTCTTCTTGCTCTCCATTCCCTTCCTCTTCTCTCTCCAACTCATCCAGCCTGTCCCACAAGGCTTGGTCTTCTGCTGAACCAGAAACTACTTGCAATAACAACAACAAATAAACAATAACAACAACTAACAACATGTACATGCATACACATGCCAGTACATACACACATACATGATCACACACATATACACAAATACACATACATACACACTGTGGGGATTTGGCCTCCCTCTGCCTCGTTGAGTTGAGTAGGGGGTGATGTCAGCTGCCCAATCCCAAGGTAGTGCTGCCACCAGAGTTCTGTCTCACCACCAACCTTAGCTAGTTTCCCCAAACCCTTCGCCAAAGTTTCAGGTTTCAAAGGAGACATGAAAGGTCAGAACTAAGAACTCACGAGGTAATGTGACACACATTATATATACAACACTGCCGGGCATGTATGATACAAAACAAGCAAAGTGCATGCCGTGTATGTAGTTTGTTCAGCCACTCCCCCCTCTGAGGACCACTGCATGATGCTTTAGACTAGCCCCCCCTCTAGGCCATCTGCTTGGATGGCACCCTTCCTTTCTCTAACTGCCCCCCACACACATATTGTATGCACATGTCAGAATTTGTCCCCCCCCTCCCACAAGCAGTGACATTGCACTTCACATCCCATAAAGTTCATCCCCAAATGCAGACACACAAACACACTCGTCCACATTCCATCATTGCTACCATTAGCCAAACTTAAAAACAAACAAACTACGTCACCACCCGCCCACACACTCATGAAACATGCACACACACACACACCACACGACTAACAAAACAAAAACAAATAAACAACACCTGGTTCCTTGGGTCCCAGAGTCTTGGACAAACCCTTGGTGAAGGCCGGTCGTGGAGGAGGCACTTGGTGCTTGGGTTGTCGTGCCTTCCAATCTATCAGACACACACAAAGGGTAGAGAGAGAGAGAGAGAGAGATTGAAACAGATGGGCAACCATTGAAGCTGGTCCAACACTTGGAATCATAAGAACACTTTGTGTGCCCTATTTAGCCTGCCCTGCAGTAATGTAGCACACTAACACGCTCACACGCTCTTTAATTGTTGTTTAGACATTTGGCAAACTGACAATTTGAAAAAAAAAAATGGATTGAATGAGATAACAAAATTTTATACACTTAGGTGACGAGACGGTCTCCAGTTGTTAGTACGGATGATAAATCACCATGTTAGTGTTAAGTACATAAGCAATCCTCCTGCAACTGTTTGCCTTTCACTTAATCATTCTGTCATCTTTTACCTGACTATGCCTATGGGAAGTTCAGAGTAGAGCTGGGCGATATTGGACAATCACAGGCGGTACGATATTAACTTGAATTATCACGATAAAGCGATATATCACGAAATTTCATAAATAATAGCTAAGAAAGTAAATTCTATTCTAAATGAGCTTGCCATGTTCATCCACTTCCAGTCCAAAGTTAGTCCACAGGGCAAGACTGTGTTGGCTTCCTTGGTGTATTGTAATTTTTATAATAACTTATAAAGCATTTAGAATCAAACTCACACGAGTAATTTGAAACCCAGTCTACATGCAAAACAACAAAATAAACATGGAAACTTAATTGATAACTAAGGTGCTTTATACGAACCTGATAATTTTGTACTTTAATTGAATCGAATTTTGGGATTTTTTAATTTATATTTCAGCTTTCCACATTATCATTTCAAAAACAGCATTCTAAATAATGCTCCCTAGCACACATATAAATTGATTTCTGACTCTTGAATGAATTATGCAAGTAGTTAGGAATGAAGTGATACATTCAAACTGAAAACCACATCAATGAGAACGTAGCCTTAGATCATCACAACCCAACAGCACAAAGAAACTGGCAAAAACAAGATGGCAGCCAAGAGGGTCAGCCATTAGGAAGATGAGACGATAACAAGGCCATGGAGCTGGATTAAGAGGCCATTCAGAGAACTGATATGAGACCATTTAATACAACTGGCACCTGAAAGTCGTCAGAGAATAAATCACATTCCTGAGGATCTGTCAACAGGACTGTTCTTCCTGTGTTTGCCTCTCACTCCGCTACCCGTATTGTTCACTTAATTCACGCACAGACTAATCCAATTACTCCACAATGTGCGGCAAACTCGGGTCAATACTATTCCAGGCATACCAAAGTCAATGTCACTGCAGGTGTACTTCCCTGTCAACTCCCCCTGTTCCCTTTTCCTCACTCATCCCTTTCTTCACTAGCAAGCTCTTTTTTAGCCTGGATAAGTGTCTCCCATTGCACGCGAGACATATTTATAGCATTCAGACACTCTCAAAGCGTCTGTGCCAACAATGACTTACAAATCAGGAATAGCAGTCAGTGGTCAGGTTCATACCATACATATGTGTGCACTTTATAGGCTGATTATGCAATGGGAGCCAACAAGCCTTTTCACCATAAACACGTTTCATATGAAGGCAAATATGCAATATGAAATTAAAAGAAACAACAACAAAAACAACAACAACAACCTCGAGTGTAAGTGTGAAATCAATAAAAGTAATAACAACAGAAGTAACAATCAACTAAATAAAAACAATAAACAAAGCATCAGCTATAGAGTTATTTTATTAATGTTGTGATTTTTTTTTTTTCATAACAAGAAAGGATTATACTACTCCAGTGCTCACCAGGGAGAAATAAACTCCTATGTGAGGTCTACAATTTGAAAGTCTAATATTACTGCTTAGACAAATCCCAACAAAGGGGCACCCCTCAAATTATCACCTGTGACTAAATTAGTACCAGTCACACACAAGTGCACACACACACATACACCACAGTGACACTCAACACTGCTCACGTTTCTCTGCACTAGCTTCTGCCTCCTCTTCACTCTTCAACTCTTCCTTAATTTCTATCACTCCTTCATGTTCCTATACACACACACACACACAGAGTCAACTTCACATATAATACAAACTAATAGTGCCCTAAAACACACCCACCCACATTGACCACACCTCATATCCTTACATGAGGAAAAACAAACTACTCAAATCTTGTGTCTATAATAAATATAATAATAATAATAAATATAATAATAATAATAATAATAATAATAATAATAATAATGACCAGCACGTACCCCATCACACTGTGGCACTCAACATACATTTGCAAACTACAAATGAAGCAATATTTTTGTTCATCTGTCCACCCTTTTCCTCATTGCATTAATTTATCCTCTCCTGCTTCTTTCCATAATTTATGGATTTAATCTCTAACATGCTATTGTCGTGTCAATGATTAATTAATGCTTTATCAACTTAAACACTTGTCCTTTCCCGACTGACTTCACTTGTTTTCTTATCGTCATGCCTGATTTTAACAACTGTAGATGACCACACGGCATTGTTAGTTTAGCTTACAAATTATTCATGACTACGGACAGCTGACACTGTCGTTACTGTCAGACAAGTGAAGTAATAAGTTAGTAACAACGTATCTAGTCATTCAATCTTTGTTTGTTTTTTTAGTTGACATTTGTGAGCCAATTTCATGGTTGTTAATGTTAACAATTAAACTTAAAAAGTTCCAGTAGCGAGAAGAGCCACTCCCCAGCCCTCCCCCCCCTCCTCCCAGAATAGTGCCACATACCGTAGCATACCACTAATTGGACACACCCATCACACTGGCAGAAATGTATAAGAAAATTGAATGGATCACCTAATACTATGTTACACCTGTTACCAACACATAATTACATGTGCAATTAAACGTGAGACAATTAAATGTGAAACATTGCTTAAAATGGTCCTACATATGCAATCGGCCTATGACAGAAGGAAGGGGAAAAAAATCAGTATTCTTGGAGAGAGGAGGGAAGGGGGGGGAAGTTTTACAATTTATTTCAGAGCTTATATATCTACGTATGCATACTATGCTAGTTCCCATGCACCTGCCTAGAAGCTCTCATCTGCTCAGTGAATCCAAGTCTGGCCTGCCAGTCAGCCATTTGCTGTCTCTCATCCTCCAGCATCTTCATTACATCTGAAAAATGTAATTACAAAAAAAAACACAAAAACCCCCACTAAATAACAGGGATTTTTAGGCCTTCATAGGGGGCATTTGCCCCCCTGACAATTACTGACCTTCATGGTGACATATGCCATACATTTTCCATCAATTTAGTGGAAATTTAAAGCACCTTGAAGTTTCAAACAAATTGATTTGACCCCTTTCAAATTTGGTTCCAAAAATATCCAATGTTATTGTTTAAAAGCTACTACCACCTAACACTATCACAATCCAACACACGTACATACACTGCTTCCTCCGCTCTGCTATCTCCAGTGCCTGCTTTGCCGTTCTCTTGGCAAACCAGTTGTCTCCTAGCAACACCATCACTTCGTTGGTGTGGTACATTCTACCCGGGATAAAACCAAAGCGTCCGAATGGCACCTGCAGACACACCCACGATATTGCATCGTGTCAGACGTACATGTCAGAGGTGTTAATGTAACATGCCAATAGAGAGCGTCATTTGTTGGGCATTACTCCGTTCATTATAAATAAACTATCTAATAAGTTCCAGTTTTCTGTGTCTACGTTGCTGTGATGAAGTACTTATTGTAACACAAACAAAACGCGTTAGTATTTTATTTATTTATTTTTAAAATGACTGCCAGAACGCTCACCTTTGAGCGTTTTGTTTTCCCCGAAATAGTTTTTTTTATTGTACAAGGGTTCTGAATCTTGAAATTTAGCAACTCAATGTCTTTACAAGAAATATAAATTAAAAAATAAATTTCATTATCATGTCACCACACTGTTTGCCAAAACTTGCCAGTAAATTACTGCCTGTACTAAAACAAATGAATAAATTTTGTGTTGTGTGTGTGTATTTATTAATTCTTTTGGTTTGCTAGAGTAGAAAGAAGACAACTTTCTGGCAATTAGTTCTTACCATTATGTCATGGGTAAGTTTATCTGGTAAGGTATATAACCTGGCCTGCAGTGCTTCATAATCAGCCTGGAACCTTTCCCTATGAATAATTAATAGTGATAAAAATGCTACTTATATAGCTAATAATTTCAGCTATGCTTAGTACATACCATTTTTCAATTCTCTCCCTGCTCTGCTGCAAAGCCTAAAGGAATTCCGGGTTCTATAAATTATAATACTACTACTCTCATTTTTGTCATACTTTGAAATGCTCTTCTTGGAGTCTAGCGAAACTTCTGTCATCCGCCATTGGTGCGCTTTATTTACAACAATATCCACGTGGAGAGTTAGTTGCCAAAGGAGTACCAGAAGAAGATGCTGCCTCTCCGTGTTATCAACAGGAGCTTGGAGTGCTGCCGGAGCTTAGAAAGATTGTTTGTAAATTCAGTGAAACGGACCTTCACCTCCAGTGTAGAAACTAGCGAGACGTCTGTCGACGATGGAACTCAATACTTGCCAGGGAGGGAAGTCTCCACCGAGGTTGCTCAGGAGGTGATGCCCAAGTCCTGGGGGAGAGGGTCAAGAAGGACTGGCTTGGTGGCCATAAAGCTAGGCATGACCCAGATGTGGGACAAGAATGGCTTCCCCATGGCTACAACTGTGCTTCAGGTGAGGTTCTGACAATTACCTGCTAGAGTAAACTATTATACAGAAAAGCTTCTCTTAAAAAGTATAGTCCTGCAATGCGGCCAGTATCCTTTACCTTGTTTCAAGTAGTTTTATAGCTTTTGCTTGTGTACAAGTGTTTATAGCAGCGTTTGTGTCACCTGGCAGTGCAGAGCGTGTGTGTTTGTTGAGCAGATCAAATTTGATGTAAATTACTAATCGTCTAATGCCATTAAGTAGAATCACAGCAGAAACTAATTGACGTATATGACCATAACCACACCACTCTAGAATTTAGCCTGTGTTAGGTTCTCGGGCCATTAGGCTCTAGCAAGGTCCATTTGTAGAGTTTCCACTATAATCACTGATGACATCTTTTTTAATGACGTTTATATTGCTCCAATAAATAGTTCTTAGTCCTGGCTTTCACAAGGCCCACGGCAATATGTCAGCAAAGTACTTAAACGTTTTGTTAACTGCCCAGTTCAGTAGTACATTTTGAAGAAAGGGTGAAATCATCTACTTCAGCAGTTAATTTGTAGCAGAATTTAGCGAAAGCAATAGTTGGAAGTGAAACGCTGATGGAGACGATGAAAGCATATTTGATAAATTTTCTAATAAATGTTTAGTTCATCAACATCGTTATAATTAGAGGGGTTTGATAACTAGACCCTCTTTTGGTATAGCCTTGCTAAATGCAAGCTATGGTAAAGGTTTACATGCAAGTGAGTGAAAATACTTTTTGGGATCAAATAGTACCAATAAAGAATCAGTGTGAGTGTGGAACAAGCTGTGTATTGTGTCACACTAAGGAGGTGTGTACTAAGAGGCGTATTCTATATAGTCTCGCGGGGCCAGACCCTTTACCCAACCACTACACTGGGAAAGGGTCTATTTGCGAGATTGGTTATTTCATATTAAAATAGTTATTGTGTGTTTCAATAGGCAAGTAAGCTAGCCTAGGTATGTTATATTTAACAGCAGAGGATTTATACTATATCATAGCTTCATACATTCAAACATTCATTTTCTATGAGTAATTGGTGAAGAGGAAGAAAGTATACTGTAAGCATCTTTAATAGTCACATTGTATTAGTCTTTTAATGTCATGTTAGTCCAAACGTGGGTATTTGTCTTACATCAGTATGCTCCATTGAATAAGTGCCACATTGTAGTGGATAGTAGTAGGCCGCTAAGCTACGTTGCATATGATTGTACGAAAGTGGTCGGCCCATAGGTATGGCATATCAGGGCCAGATGGTGCTTACAATAGTTGTCAATTAGTACACAATCACCTTAGTTGGTACCACATGCACGGGCCATGTATATACTTAAGTATATATGCATTATACTTCTCTGATTGACTCAAATTTGTACACCCATGATATTCTTGTTTGCCATTAGCTAGTTGTAGTACCTTGGCAACAAGATGGCCTCCAGTGGCATACTAGGGACTAAAAATTGTACAAACGAAGTCATTAATTCACCCAATGCTTATGGAGTGTGGCAGGTGACTTGCTGGATAATGAATCTCTATGTATACTATACAGCAAATATTCCATAATGCAGTTGGCCACCTGTAATACACAGTGCAGTAGCTTAGTGTTCTGGCTAGGCTATTGAATGAGGTCATTTCATCTATTGCTATAGGGAGAGAGTCCATGAAGGGTCGCAAGTAACATGCTATTCTCTTTATTCATCCGGTTCGTCTACTCTTAATCCCCCACATGTTTCAGGACGTTATTAGAGCTTGTGACAATGTGGTCAGTGCATTGGAAGCCGAGTCACCAGTTTCTATCAATTACCGATTCATTAGGTCCTTCCCCTTCCTAATGATATTGTATTCGTCCCAGACAGCAGACAGAGGTTTCAATGGAATACTGCATTTACAATTAGAGGCTGTGTGCAATGGCATGGTGTTAAATCAGACTAGTTGGAGTGCAAGGTCATTGTGATATCATTTACCATCCGAAGGCTTGGCTATTCATTTCCTTCATAGGTACTTGCGTGACTGTCGTGTTTAGGTGGGCGATGCCCTTAGCAACCGTACAAGGGGTCAATCATTCGTAGTAAAGTGGACACCTCCCACGTCAGTGAAAATGGAAGTACATGGAAAGAAGCAGCATGAATAGGTTGGACTTATTAAACTGGTAGACAAAACTTTTTGCTTTAAATTATTTAAAAATATATATAATTTTGAATTGGGTGATATGTTTTGCCTGGTCCACCAGTGACAGCTGCCATCTCTTGCACCTGCAACTGAATGACTAGCACATGCATACTGTAGAATGATACAACTGGAGGCATGTAATAGTGGTGGGCTTTTATCTCAAACTTCCATGAGTGAAAGTTTTCTCTAATGCTAATTTTCCCAACTGCTCTGGCTCAAGTGTGCCTATAGGTTTATTTATTATTTTTTTAAATTGTATCAGTCAATTTTGGTTTATTTCTGTGCTCACCGTGTTTTATTTTGTTTTTCTCTTTATTGACAGCCAAAAATAGCCAATTTAAAACTTCTACAGTATTTCAAGTTTAGACTGTGTGCATCTTTTAGTTACGTCAAAAAAAAATTAAATTGGGCTGTGTTACAAATTATATTGCACGTTTTCTTGGTGCCTGTTAGGTGATAGACAATGAAGTTGTCATGGTGAGGAAGAAGATGAAGAAGAATATGTTTGCTGTCCAAGTTGGAGCAGTCAACAGACCCAAGCTGCGCCATGTGAGTATGTTGACATTGTTCGTGGTGGGAGCCATTTTTATGGGTGTGGCCAAATGATAACTTCTTGAAGGTTAGCTTACATGCGATAGGGTATTGTGTGCAAACATCAGAGTTGAGTCATAAATGTGAGCTGAGAGTTGAAACGCATCCAGCTTTTTGTTACACTGGTTATTGGTTGCCGTGGATTTTGTGGTGTAATCCTGTGATTCTTGTTGCCGTGGATGCAACTGTAACCATTATAAAGTTCATGTCAATTGGTGGGTGTGGTCTCAGGTCAGAAGTACGATCCTAGGCCAGTATGAGCGGGCTGGCATCCAACCGAAAAAGAAGCTAATGGAATTTAAGACGACGTTTGATGCAGTGCTGCCCGTGGGCACACCACTGTTGGCATCGCACTTTGTACCCGGCCAGTTTGTAGATGTCACGGCTATAAGGTGAGATGATTGGTTGGTTCATTGCGAATGTTATTGCAAGCAATTTGTGCTGTGTGAGCGTCAACAATGTGATATAGTTCCATTTAAAAAGGAATGTATTTAATGTAGACAAGGTGATGCTATTTCTCAGTACAGTGGAACTAATGGCATCATAAAATATCTTTTTAGTTGTGACTTTTTAGATAGTTATATCAACTGTAAAACCTAGGTGCTAGAATTATGTTCCTAATGACTTTCATTGCTGTACCAACACCAACAGCAAATTGCAGGGGCTTCTTCTTTAGTTTAGGGTCGTCAAATCAACAGTTTGGAAATTGCAGGGATGCTGTCATTTCCTGACAATTGATGATAATTTGAGGACAGATGTCTCCATGAAGATTATAATTTTCAGAGGGGAGGGGGCAAAACCATTTTCAGGGTGGGAGAAATGCTCCTCTAATATGGCCTAAAAAATTCCCAACAAAATGGATATTCTAAAGTGATTAATCAGTTAATAGTGCGGCACGTAAGTTGCCCATTCAAAAATGTATGGGAAAAATCACTGTTCAATTGAAATCGCACGGGGAAAGTGAAATAGCGTGTAACTAACTGAAATACCTCGGTAACTAAGTGAAATAGTACGGGTAAGTGCGCACGCTTGCAGCGTTAACCTTGGAAATGTACAGTTCGAGTAGTTTTTAGTTGGAGACGATGTCATTCTTTACCACAGAAGCTCTACCCGTATTAGACAGAATGTTTTTCAACGAATCAGGAGGAGTCGCACGTTGAAAACGAAGTTCCAGCGGAAGCTAATCCTGAAATAAGGAGATAGTGAGTGAACGATATAATATAGCTACAATTGCAAATGACTTTTTTAAAAGCTGGCCTATTATTAGCGAGTGATAGCACGGGTAACCTGTGCTATTAGGGATCAATAGCACGGTTACCAATGCTACTACTCATACCAATATGTCGAGGAAACTGACTTGCCACACCCCCTGTAGCATATGTGCGCAACACGACATGGACACTTGCATTGCTATTCATGAATAGCATTTTTCCAATAACATCATTTGGAAGTGGAATTTCATTGACCCGTTCAGCGACTGGAAATGTAATTTTTTATAATCAATCATGTATTACGCGTTCTCCATCATAAATCAGGTGCATGTCCCTTTGAAGTTCAGTGTCCATTATGTCTACTGGGAGATCCAAGTGGGCATAGCACACCTTGTGAATGCACTTATTCAATTTCTTGATTATGCTTGTAATTCACTCCTCCAACTATCGGCAATTATCTGGCCATTGAGAGACCCAGTGCCCAGGTGACCAAGTACGATGCAATTGCATGTTTTGTTATCATAACATATTTAGGTTGAATAGAAAGAATGGGGAATGAGCTGCTGTGGGTGTGTGGGTGTGGTCAAAGGTGAGTTCAGCTAGCCCATAAAGGAGCTACCACTCCCCCCCCCCCCCCCCCCCCCCCCCGCCGCCCACCCCCCCCCCCCCGCCGCCTCGTGCGCGCCATCTCCGATTGGATTTT
>WLWI01003066.1_pt1 | contig 14336 bp, 12 predicted proteins | sample 6701501 | NCBI WGS metagenome assembly WLWI01 (sample SAMN12718690, study PRJNA515312) | sponge metagenome | isolation source: marine sponge | host: Mycale hentscheli | place: New Zealand: South Island, Marlborough, Capsize Point | collected 2014-11-01
AAGCTCCAAATTGTCATTCGTCTCACCATCGCCTCAACTCATCGTAAGTATTGATATTTTTATGTCGAGTCAGCGCATACTGAATCGAACCGCGACTGCATCGTGAAAATTATAAATCTTAGCTAACGGAGAATTTTATGAAGACGAAAACGACCCTACTCTTTCTCACATTGGTGATGTGCAATTTTGTCAATGCCGGGAATTTAACGCAGGAAAATGTAGAAAAGACGAATGGGATAATTGACGAAGTTGTTGAGGCCTATGGTGGTGACAAAGTGCTTTCCTCGATGAATACCATCATTATTGAACATAAGACCATTAACATTGCAACAGGTCAGAGTTTAAAACCAGAGCCACCCTTTGATCGTAACCCATCAAGTGGTATTAGTGCGGTAGATTTTGAAAACAAGGTATTTGTAACTCGTAACCATGGCACCGCAGTTGGTTTTGAGTTTAATAACGGCACGATAATAGACGGTGAGCAAAGTGCACAATTGGATTATCGCGCGGGTACTGTCGCGAAAATCGCTGAGCCTGATTTTGATACTTCATCCGGACCTTTCATGCGTGTCACACCGGCACTGCTCGTACGCCAGTTACAGGACAGAGCACAAAACGCTTACTATCTCGGCGAAACCAAAATAGATAATCAACAGTATGATGTGATTGGATTTTCAATGGCGGTAGGTCCTGCGATTAGTCTCTATTTTGAGCGGGAAAGTCGTTTATTACGCCGCAGTGAACGTGTTTTGCCAAATTTTGGTTTGGTAGAGTACAGATTCAATGATTACGAAACAGTCGATAACATTCCGTTTAACAAGAACTTTGTTCTTTATCTTAATGGTGACACCAATCTTGAACGTAGTAACCTGAGTACCAGAGTCAACGCCAATATTGACAAACTAACCCGAGTTGAAGAAAACCTTACCAAAGTTGCAGCCATCACTCCTGATGATTTAAGCCTGCAAACTATATCAGATGGCGTTTACCTTATAGGGGGAAATGGGACCTACGCCATGTTCGTTGAGATGCAGGATTATATTATTGCTGTTGGAGGCACAGCTGGGAGTTCAGATCGTATAGAAAAACTACGTGAAGTGGTTCCAGATAAACCGATTCAATATGGAGTCATTACTCACCATCATTTTGATCACATACTAGCAGTATCAGCATATGAAGCGGAAGGCGCTACCGTGCTTGCATCAAAGGCACATAAAAAAGTGGTAATGGAAGCGGCGAAGGACGGTAAAAGTTTGAAATTGAAGAGTGTGAACAAAAAACATACGCTCAAAGATAAAACAAGACGTGTTGAAGTCATAGATATTGGCCCAACAGCGCATACTGAACATTTACTGATCGCATACTTGCCAAAAGAAGGAATAGTATTTGAAGCAGATCATTTTAGTATGCCACAGGCGGGACCGGTTCCACCTGCGGTGCCCTCAACCAAATCTTTTGCAAAGGCATTAAAGAAACATAAGATCAAGGCAAAGACACTTTTGTCGGCCCATAGCCCTCGCCCAGGTACCATGAAAGATTTGCATGAAGCCATCAACAAAAAGGTATGGAAAGCTGCAGAGATGTGATTACAGGTACTGCTGTCTAGCATTTAAGCGGTAAAAATGAACAACCAAAGCCGCGCCTCTTACGGCGCGGCTTTCAGGCAAATAAGAGCCACACAAGGGTGAGGCATACAATTCCAATCATTGTATACGAACCGCTCAAATAAAATTTGGCTTGAGGTGTAGTGTTACTGTTGTGGGCCTCCTGTAATTCCTGGCTAAGATTTGCATAGCGGCCAGGAAGAAAAGTGCCAAGGTATTCAGTAAAAAAATTACTCGTTCGATTAATCGGCATGTTCATATCACCCATCAAATCATTGACATAATGAGAGTGGTAAGGGCCGGTAAAAATACCATCAACGGACTCGGGTAATCGTTCTCTTGCCCAGTCTTCCAATCTCACGATTTCATTCTCCATTTCGGCAACTGATGGTGTTGGCATCGCCTTGCTAAAACATTGCGCTGTCCAATACGCGGCAATTTCAGACGAAATTGGACAAGAAAGAGTAGGGAAGTAGCCAACAAACGCCAGATTTTGCTGTTCAGGTGGCAGAATACGACGGAACAAGTGAAAACGACCTGATTTGAAAATTTGATTTCGTAGTGATTCCTCAATAAAAGACAGATCACGTTGCCAGCCAGTTGCAAACACGACTAGATCCGCATCAAGTTGTTCTCCATTATCAAGTTCTACTCCTTTTTCAGTAAATTTTTGAATACTGCCGCGTTTTGCTGTAATACGATCCTCATTTAGGAGGTCATAAAAATCGTCAATCTGCCCGATACTTTCGAATCCGGTAGGCATTTTATGCTCAGGGATCATAATAGGGGCCATTTTTGCCGCTTTCGGGATTACAGCATTCTGTACAGCCCACCAGAGATTAACCAGAAACTTTCCCGGACCGTGTAGCAATTCTTCAAATTTGGTTCGATTAGGATAATTGAAAAATAATTCTGCGAAGCGCGATACCATTCTTAAATCGCTGCGCGCGCCGCCGGGTAAAAAGCGTGGCGCCATCCAGTGAGCTTTACGAAAGACCAGGGTGGAAGATTTGTTATTTAATGCGGTCGACGCTGCGCAATCCAATGCTGATTTTCCAGCACCAACGGTAATCACTTTTTCCGCATCGGCGACAGTCGGGTCCATACTTTTACTGGAGTGACGAATCTGGCCAGAAAATTTTTCCATCCCTTCGATATCTGGTATTTGTGTGGTTGAAAAGACACCATTGCAGATCACAACATAGGGGAAGTGAAGTGTTTCGGATGTTTTTCCAGCATCACGACTAATAGCTAGTTCGAAACCTGTTTCTGAATTGGCTGTTGCCAATTGCGTAACTTCACAATTGAATTGAATGCATGGGCGAATCTTAAAATGATCAGCATAGGATTCCAGGTAGCCGCGAATATCATCTGCCTTTGGAAAGAAACCGACGGATTCAGCATGGGGAAAATCGGAGAAACAGTAAGTTTCTCTTGAGTTATTTGCCTTTAATCCAGGGTAAGTACGCGATGCAGTCCAAACACCACCGAGGGCAGGTTCCTTTTCAAGGACTACCACATCGAAGCCAATATTTAGAAAGACTTTAGCTGTAACAAGTCCTGCAATACCCGCTCCGATAATACAAACTTTCGATTCTCGAGGGGAAGACGTTTCAGAACCTTTTGAATCGACTTCCTCATTTTCCTGAGTAGTGCCGTTATGCATAACTTTATCCTCGGACTTTCTGAATATTAGGAGCTCAGGATAGCAGTCAGTTTATCAGGCAGCGAGCAAAAAATGAATTATTGAAAGCCTGTATTAGCAAAAGCTGATTCTACGGGGTGCATTGGGGATGAGTATTTAATTTTCCTTGTCGGGGCCTTACTATGATAAGTAAAAGTATCTTATGCAAAGATTTAGTAATTTCAGATAATGCTTAGTAATGGTAATTGATTCCAAAACTGAAATCAGAGGAAGTATATTTCGAATTAATTGAGGCACTATCTGTAAATGGGCCAATATTCACATCGCCTAAATCCGCATAGCTGTAGCTTACATCGACATTCCAGTGATAAGAGAGTGAATAAATCAAACCAAACTTTAGTGACCAGACAAAATTATCGGTGCTTGTCTTCAACTTTGAAAAATTCCCCGATCTTTTGGAAATTGCTTCGTGTCCCGCCCAACCGAGTCCGCCGCCAAGATAAGGTGTGAGTTTGGTTCGGTTTTCATAGGCCCAACGTGTGTTCAGTAAAAAACTTTTTGTTTCCACGTTGCTTTTAATACTCGTAGTTGGATTGTTGTATGTGTTATCAAAGTCAAAACGGTAACGCCACAGGTATTCAGCTTCAATATGAAACATACCCCATTGGTATCCCACAGCAGCCGAGAAACCTCCAACGGCATCATCCACTTTATTTGATATAGGTGTGGGAGTTGCTGCACCACGACTTTTAATTTTGCTTAGTTCTGAAATACCTGCGATAAAGTTCGTAGAAACATAGATTGAAGTATTTTCACCTGCTGCATGAGTGAAAGTAGCAGCTAGACAGCAGATGGCGCTTACCAACAAATACTGCATGAAGAACTTCGGCATTCTTTAGTTTCCTGTAATTATTCTTATTAACTAAAATCAAACTTTCACCATCTCATGTTTACTTGCAAGCCATATCCATCAGCGACAGGCATTGCGCCTAATCTCGGGCTTTCCTTCATGAATTCGTTATCGGCTACTGTATCTGTTGCCTCCCAGGCAATGTACCATCCCATAAGAGCCTGGGAAAAAAAGTGCGCGTCGTCGTTTACTCGAGAAAATGCGGTAAGCGTTGAAGCCGCATAGAATAAGTACTTAAGAAATTTGTTATCTTCGTTCAATCTGGCCAATGTTAAAAAAGGCACGGCGCCAGTAAACGCATGCCCACTAACGCCATTGTTATCTGAAAATGGTCGCCAGTCTGAGTTTTTCCTTTCGCCAGGACGCGATGCTCCGGTAATCACTTGTGATGACCACAATAAGGGTACGCCAAGTAAGTATGCGCGTATGGAGCGTTTACTCCAGGCACCGGCCATCTTATTATTTAAGTTATTCTGGATAAACGTGTCAGCGATACTTGTGATGAGAATGGCAGGAAGAACGTGTTGGTAGTCACCAAAATTTTTACTTATATCAGAAATGTCATTGGATGTTGCTCCTCTAACATCATTTTGAATCCACTTTTGAATGGAGCGATCAGCAGAGGTATTGGCAAGTGAAGCGCCGACGGCTGTAGCAATCCCCATTCTGAGCAATCTATCTTGAGAATAAAACTCACTATAGTCATTTTTAACAGTGTGCCATGCAGATGATGCAAACTTGTCATCGAAAATCCCAATTTCATTTCCATACGTGAAACTAGACATAATAACGACAAATATGACTGATGAGAGCTTAATAGCACGAATAATCACTTAACTACTCCGGACTTAAAATCGTTTTTACGTCTAATTATTTGATCTAAAGGGAATAGCTTGAAGAGCCCCAGTAGCCACTTTATTTGAAATCAAGGCTTGCTCGCCCAGTGGTCTTATTTAGATTTATATTTTTCACCATGCTAGCAGTCTGCACACTGGATTTCTAGAAATTCTTAGCATGCCTGTTAATTTGTCGTTAAATTATGGGCTTAATTAGAGAACAGCCTCATTAATTTTTAAAAGGTTCCAATCAAAAGAATTTAATTGTGGTGGCGTGGCTATTTCCAAAGCATCTTTGTAAGGATACTGTCTTTGTCAATAAACTGGTGCTTAATTGCTGCGCAAGCATGCCCTATAGCAAATAAGCCGGTGGCATAGGCCAGGTAAAAGTGTAGCTCGATGGCCAGATCACGAATACTTTTGTTCTCGGAAATGAGTGATGGGATTTCGAACCAGTTAAAAATCATTACACCTTTACCTGCAGAAGTTGAAATTAAATAACCAGTGAGCGGTATCAGGATCATCATCACCAGCAACAACTTATGCATTGCATGCGCGCTCATGCGTTCCCATGCTTTTAGATCTTTCGTAGTATCCGGTATAGGCGAGTAGAATTGCCAACCGATCTTCAACATCGCCAGCACCAAAGCGATCATACCTAGCGATTTATGCCAGCTTAAAGAACTGTTATACCACTTATCATAATACGTCAGATCAACCATATACCAACCAAGCCAGATTAAACCAATAATACTGATAGCGATTGACCAGTGGAGTAGTTTTGTCAGAAACCCGAATCGAACGTTTGAATTCCTAATTTGCATCTAGATTTCACCTGTATATTATTTGCTGCGAATTCTGATATCGAAATATCAGGATCGTATTTATCATCTCCGTTGTATATTACTTTGTATTGGCGGAAAAATATTGTTTTAGTCGGAAAAATTGCAGTTGCTCATGCGATAATGCAAAAAAGCATGAAAACATTGGGAACATTTCAGACATTTTTCCAATAATCAGGGATTAGCTTAATGGTAAATTCAGTAAAACCTACAATTACTCGACTTATAGAGAAAGGCCTGAAAATTGAGCCAAATGAGCTAAAGGCGACTTTGCTCTCCTTTATTTTTGTCTTTGTATTGATGGCGGCATATTACATTCTCCGACCGGTAAGAGATGCGATGGCAAGCGACTGGACAGATGCCGAGGTGAGCTTTCTCTGGACACTCAATTTTTTTATCAGCGCGCTTGTAGTGGCTTTATACGGAATAGCGGTTTCAAGAGTTAAGTTTCATAAACTGGTCTCTGGTGTCTACGCTTTCTTCGGGATGAGTTTTGTATTCTTTTATGTCGGAATTAATCTTGCCGAAGATCGTAACCTTGTTGATAAGGCTTTCTATGTTTGGGTCAGTGTCTTCAGTCTGTTTCATATTTCGGTCTTTTGGAGCTTCATGTCGGATTTGTTCGACAAAGAACAGGCGGGCCGTCTGTTTGGCTTTATAGCCTCAGGTGCCAGTGCCGGTGCGTTGCTTGGCCCTTCAATTCCCACTTTGTTTGCCGGAATGTTGGGTACCGATACGCTAATGTTGATTGCAGCGATATTACTGGTTATTCCGATAGGACTAATCTTGTTTCTGAGTAAATTGAAAATTACGGAATTGCATAATGAAGATCAACACGCTGATCTCAGTGCCGCGAGAATTGGTGGCAATCCTTTTGCTGGATTTAAGCAATTTGTAAGCAACCCCTACCTGCTCTCAATAGGGGTATTTATTCTTTTATATACTTCCATCAGTTCCTTTATCTATTTTGAACAAAAGAACTTGCTGGCTGATTATGATCGGGCGGCTCGAACGCAAATTTTGGGTGGCCTTGACTGGATCGTGAATGTACTTACATTTGTGATCGCAATGTTTGGCACTGGCCGTTTGGTCACCCGCTTCGGTATGCCAACGACTTTGGCTCTGGTGCCGCTTTTTGTTGTAGGTGGAATGTTGATCCTGGCAACAACACCGATTATTACCGTAATTCTGGCATTACAAGTGATCAGACGAGCGGGTAACTACGCGATTACCAGGCCAGCCAGGGAAATGTTATTTACTGCCGTTGACCGGGAAACTCGTTTTAAGGCGAAACCCGTGATTGATATTGTTGTGTACAGGGGCGGGGATATGCTGAATGCGTGGGCTTTCACTGCCTTAACTATGGGATTCGGTTTAAGTCTCGGTGCTGTTGCAATGGTAGGAGCATTAATAGCAACAATATGGGCATTGGTAGGTGTCTATCTCGGCAAAACGTTTTCAGATAAACTGAACTGATTTTAACTAAGAATAACTATAAAGAGCAGGCCAAAATTGAAGAATATGAGTATTTCCAGTGATGAATTTAGAGGCGTAATGTCCTTGTACCCAACAGGGGTTACAGTGGTAACGACTGCGCCCGAGGGGCATATTGCATTTGGATTAACCGTCAATTCATTTACTTCACTATCTTTAGACCCGCCGTTGGTTATGTGGAACCTGCAAAAAAGCTCGGACACTTACAAAGCCTGGCATGATGCGGATTCATTTGCCGTTAATTTTCTTAAGGCTGAACAGACGGATGTATGTAGACGCTACGCGACTATGGGTGAGCATGAGTTACGTGAAGGAGATTTTGTGGAGGGAGTAAGCGCTTGTCCACTATTGACAGATTGTCTTGCTTCACTGGAGTGTAAGATGCACGCAAGATATGAAGAAGGTGATCACGTGATTATTATTGGTGAAGTAGTTAATATCACAAGTCAGGCAGAAGCTGACCCAATGGTATTTGTTAAAGGTATATTTACCAAAGCTCAGTAGTTTTAGCTTAGGTTCCTATCTCGCAAAGGACAATTTTTTGATTGAAGGCCTGGTCTCAACAGGCAAGCGCCTGCGCCAACGCCTCAAGCTTATCAATCGTTCTATCCAAATCACTTTTTTCTGTGCGTGGATTAATAGGGCACATGCGAAGAGCCTTGGCACCTTTCAAAATCGTAGTGCCAATGAAGGCGATTCTACTCTCGCTGAGTTGATCAGAAATTATCTGATTGAGTTCGTTGATCTCAGTTTCTGTTAATCCTTTTGGTGCGAAACGGAATGTCACGATACCTAATGTCGCTGGCGTTATTATTTCCCAATCTTTTGCCTTGCTTATCCTTTGTTCAATATATTCAGCATTGCTGAAGCCCTGATCTATTGCAGCTCGAAATGCCTCAGCACCAAAGGTTTGCAGTGACATCCATAACTTGAGTGCTCGAGTTTGGCGAGTCAGTTGTATGCCATGTTGGTAATAATTAATTTCTTCCTCTGTGGCGTCAACATCCTTCAGGTATTCAGGCGAGTCGTCGAAAGTCTGACGTAGCCATTGTCGATCTCGTACCAGTAAACAACCAGATTCAATTGGCTGGAACAACCATTTATGTGGATCGATAGTGATCGAATTAGCGAGCTCCAGTCCATCAAGCTGTTTACGTCCACGCTCTGAAAGAATAGAGCCGCCACCATAGGCCCCATCAATATGTAACCATATATCTTTAGCATCACAAATAGCCGAAATAGCGCGTATGGGATCGACAGCGCCAGTATTGGTGGTTCCTGCATTGGCGATAACACAAAAAGGACGCAGGCCAGCCTTTTTATCATCACGAATTTGAGTACCCAGCATACTCACGTCCATTTTGAAGTTGCTATCTGTCCGGATCTTTCGAAACTGCTCCGGAGCAAAACCCAGTACGCGCAGACCCCGAAAAATGGACATATGTGCCTGATCAGCGTAGTAGACCAGAGCCTTGGGATCAGGTCGTCCAAGTTTTACCTGGCGGGCGACAGCAACTGCTGTGAGATTCGCCATTGAACCACCGCTGACAAAGGTACCACCGGCCTCATCCGCGAAACCACAACGGTCAGTCAGCCATTTAATGGTAATACGTTCAATTTCAGCAGGGCCTGAGGCTTCCAGCCAGTTGCTTGCACATACGTTAAAACCAGCTGTCATTGCATCTGCCATCGCCCCCACAAAATTGGATGGGCCTGGAATGAACGCAAAGAAGCGCGGGTGATCCCCATGTGACATGTTTCCGAGTATGTGATTGCGAACAAGCACCATCACCGTGCCAATATCTGTGGGTTGTTCGGGTAGTGCATGATCTAATTGATTTCTCAGTTCAACAGGCGACGCTACATTTAGAACAGACTTGTCGGCTAATGTTTCAAAATGATTAGTGATGGTATCAACCACTTCGTATCCGAAATTTCGCATTTCATCCGGACTCAGCGTGAGTTTCTTATTCATATATATTTACAGTCAGGCCTTAACCATGATTGGTATTGGTTAAACAGAAATGAACATCAGTCGAGCGAGTGTCGTTCAAAATAATCGCGCAGCCCCGATTCCTTTCGAAGTAAATCAAATACCAGCTGTGCCTGATCACGGGCAACACCGTTACCAACAATGATACGTACATCATTATCCGTTGCATCTGTCCCTAACGCCACTTTATCAAAGCGTGTAGCCATGGAGTAGAAAAAGACCGTACCTGCATATCGTGCGGAGAGAATACTAGCCGCCTCGGTGTCTGCGACATTGACACAATTAAGTACGACGTCACACCTTTTCCCATCAGTGGCTTGTTCAATCTCCTGTAAGACTTGTTCAGGTAAGCGCGCATCAACCTTGATTGTCTGGTTTGCGTGTCCCAGGTTTTGTGCTTCAGTAAGTTGTTCTTCATTTGGGTCTATTGCAATTATGTGAGCTTCAGGTGCGGCTCTGCGCGCAGCCGCCATCGCAGTCAGTCCCGACTTGCCAGCGCCAATGACCAAAATGATCTGATCTGCTTCAACAGTACGATAGACTTGCGGCACAATACTGGAAATATCAATGGCTGAAAGGGCTACGGACAAGCTAAAGTCTGTCGGTAAAGCTGAATAGCCCATACCATCAAAAAGAATTGCATGCCCATCAACTTCAAGCTGATCACCCTTGATTTGTCCTATCTCATACAGCTTGAGCGGTAGTGTCGAGGTCGATACTACCGGAATAATAGTATCTCCCGGGAGCAATTTGAAAGCAGAGCCAACGTCATCCCCTATGGTCTCGACTTCACCTACCAATACCCCGCCAGAATTACTTATCGGGTTATGCATCTTGCCGCGCTGCTTTACTATCTGGAGAATTTGTTGGGTAATATCTTTACCCATGGACCTTAATTGGGACATACCAGTAGAGTCGAGGTTGACTAGACTCACTCGAATCAGAATTTCCGAGGGATGCAGAATTTCGGGTGTGTTATCAACTCTTAGTGCGGCTTGTGGCACTAATCCCTGGGGTTCGATTACACGATGAAATCCATAATTCATTTGCTATTCAAGCCTGTTTATTAAATTTAAATTTCATGATGTATGTTTCCAATTTTGATGTCGATAGTGAAGCTTTCAGGTAACTGATCAATTTAAGCTCAGAGCTTACAAAAAACAAAAGGAATAGAGTTGTTAGTAACGAGACAGTGTACCAATCCCTTATACATGAGAGTAATATTAAATAAAAAATGAGGCCTCAAACATGAAAAGCACTACATTTATCATGATTGCTATCGTCGCCGCCGCAGCCTTATATTCCATAATGAGCAGTGAGCCCGCCTTTATTATTCCGGATGCCGCCGCAGGTAATCGCAATGGTAAGGGCATAAAGAAATATGAATTTACTGAACTATTCGATAGAAACAAACCGCTTTCGAAATTGGCTAAAAAAGACTACTACACCGTTGTTGAGGGCTACATTGATACCTGCAGTATATGTAAAAAACTGGAAGCAGACTTCAAACCCTTCCTTGCTCAACGCAAAGATGTATTGATTCGTAAGGTGCATTTCCCGGAAGGGGCAGTCAGTCAACAATTTACGGGAGACTCTCAGGAAGAGGTCAATCGAAAAATGCGGAAGTACTACGAGCGTCTGCAACAATACAATTTCAATCATGTTGTAATTACCGATACCGAATTACAGTTAAGCGTCTGTGGTACACCACATATTGAAATATATGGACCCGATAGAGAACTTATCGCGAGTGATATGTGTGGTGACGAGAATCTCAAAACCGGGCTTATCTATTTACGAAAGTGGATGAGGGCAGAAAGTCTATAAGAAGTGGTCAAATATACGAATTGACACTAATCCAATGACCCCGACTGTCAATTCCAGCTCAATTTATTATAGGCGACAAATATCTAATATCACCTAAAGTTAATAGTTATTCTGCCGTTAAAATGTTGACAAGATCGGCTGCCAGTCAATATGAAAAACAAACGAAACTATTATCGCATCCTGCACGTTCAACCTGATGCTCCGCGGGAAATTGTCCAGTCCAGTTATCGAACATTAATGCAGAAGCTTAAAGCACATCCCGATTTGGGTGGTGAAGACTGGAATGCCAGCGTAATTAATGAGGCCTATCAGGTTTTAATGGATACCAGTCGCCGTGAAGAATACGACCTCAGCTTATTCCAACATGAAGACCATAGTACCTTGGGCAAACAACATCACAATCAACGGCAGGAAAATCATATCAAGCAGGCCGAAGACGACTGGACACCGTTTCAGGCCACCGTCATTGACAAAATCTAGTTATTTTTTAGACTATTATGATTTTGCTCATTTCTACTCAACTCAGGCCTCAGTCTTGAGAGTAGCTCAAATGACATGCGAGGCAGCAACAAACCTTTCGAATTCCTATGTGGGACAAACCGTTGGTCGATATACTTTTAACAAGGTAATAGGTGCCGGTGGAATTGGGGAAGTTTATGAGGCCTTCGATATGCGACTTTTACGTCCGGTAGCGATAAAGGTTTCTTTCCCGAATACAAAAGAAGAGTCTAGTCATCGTGAACATATTCTCAGGGAGGCCCAGATTATTGCGCGTGTTGAGCATGCCCATATAGTTCCTATTTTTGACGTTCTTGATTATGCGAACTCCGTATTGATAGTGATGCGTCTTGTAAAAGGGGAAAACCTCAGTCAACTCATGCATCGTAGAAACAAGCCAGTTGATGCTATTGAAGCCCTGGGAATAATGCGTCAGGCAATGCTGGCAACAGAATTTGCACACAGTAAAGGTGTAGTCCATTCAGACCTTAAACCAGCAAACATTTTCATCTCGAACTCCAGTGAGACGTATATTCTTGATTTTGGACTCTCTGCATTACTAGAGTTGGAGAAGATGGAAGAAGGAAAAGTATATGGAACACCATATTACATGTCACCAGAACAAATTAACGGGAGTTATCTTGACGCACGCTCTGATATATATTCGCTGGGAATAATCCTTTACACATTAATTACAGGTCATCACCCCTATCAAGGCGCCAAGTCAATACAACAGCTTTTGTCATTTCAATTGGATAAAGTGCCAGTAAAGGCGACAAGACGTAATAAGTCGATTCCGGTCAAATTCTCTGAATGCGTCATGCGAGCTCTGGAAAAAGATCCTCGCAATCGATATCACTCATGTGGAGAGTTTTTATTCGGATTAGAACAGTCTCTGCAGGGTGTTGTTCCGGCTCCAATGAAAACGGAAGAATTACTTTGGGATCCTCGGGTAAATATGAATTTGCCAGCACAATTCAGTCTGGATAATTCCAATGAGATAACAGCTACCACCATAACCAACCTATCTGTTAATGGTGCAAGTATTCTGGCCCCGGTGTTTCTTAGAGTGGGAAGCAAACTTACGATCGAGTTCGATATAAGGGAAGGGGATAACTATGTGACCATGTCCAGTCAGGCAACGGTATTATGGAAGGACAAAAAGGTTATTAATCAACTTGTCGAAGTCGGTTTAAGTTTGGACACTCTGGACGATATGGACAAACAGTATCTGGGTCTATTTGTTCGCAATTTATTGTTGGAGATATAGCTACCTGACTTATGAGGCCGCTAACGCAATAGCTGGCAACTATTTCAATTCTGCTAGTCACGTGATCATCAGATTGTGGGAAAAATTTCAATTAAGTTAAGAATACTTTTTGAATGCCGATATAGGCTTAATTGATCGCACTTTAGCGTGATCCAGGTTCATTTAACCAGGTAAATTATTCATGACTGCCGAAGAGAAAATACCGGCTATTCAAACAGCTTCTAATTTTGTAATGGATTTACCTCCAGCCCCATTCTGCATTGAAGGGGAAGCAGAAAGTTTGTGTAATGCATCGATTGAACTACATTTTGCAAAAGGACAAATCGAATACGGAACTCTCCGTTCCATTGATGATGCTGGCGAACAAATTTCTTTTCTTTCTTCAAAAACTTTCCTTGAGATGCGTGTGGACTATTTAGACGTACGCTTCATTCTTTTTACCGCAGAATTACGATATCAATTAGCAAACCATCCTTTAGAAAATAAACCGGACATTATTTCCAAACCAGAATTACCGCAGTCATTTGATATTAAATTCCATGACGAAATAAGTCTGACAGGGGATTCGGCAATATCTGTGGTGACTGAAAATGGCTTACACATATTCAAAGTTAAGGTTGGCAATATTGCATCGCGAATATTTATTCCCAAAGCGGGCGTTGAAATGTATTCCATTGGCGAGCAGATTGGAAATGTACTAACCGCACAAAATTTACTCACGCCAGAAGCCCTGGAACAGGGTTTGCAAAAACAGGAGGCCTCACGCAATCGACCACTCGGAGAGTATCTTAAAGAAACAGGAGTGGTGAGCGATGCTGATTTAATAAGAACTTTAAAACAACAGGATAAGTGGCCGAAGGTTCGCTTGGGCGAACTACTAATAGACAATGGCTTAATTACCGAGGCACAGCTAGACGAGGCCCTGCTGCTGCAAAAGGAAGATAGGGGACGCCGTCTTGGAGATATTCTCATTGGCATAGGCGCTACTACAGAAGATGCTGTTCATGAGGCATTGGCACATAAACTTGGTGTGCCTTATGTAAAATTAAGAGAATTCGATGTTGATCCATCAGTACTTGCCCTGGTACCCGTAGACATAGCAAGAAAGCATTCTGCTATGCCTTTGATGATTAGTGATAACTACCTGGTTGTCGCAGTTCCAGAACCGAACATGGGTGATGTTACCAATATTCTTTCCTTTGTCAGTAATCGTAGTATTGAAATAGCAGTGGCAACCCCAGGTGATATCCAGTGGGCGATTGATCATTACTATGGTGATGCAATTGAAGATGATGACCAGATTCTCGAGGCACAAATTGTACCTTTCCAAAACGATCAATCTATGGATGATGATCTTGAGAAGCTCGCGAATGAACGTCCCATTGTCAGACTCGTACAAAACCTCTTAGCAGAAAGC
>WLWI01003067.1_pt1 | contig 14335 bp, 10 predicted proteins | sample 6701501 | NCBI WGS metagenome assembly WLWI01 (sample SAMN12718690, study PRJNA515312) | sponge metagenome | isolation source: marine sponge | host: Mycale hentscheli | place: New Zealand: South Island, Marlborough, Capsize Point | collected 2014-11-01
ATTCAGCAATGCGTGAATAATTTCTGACATAGACTTCCCAATAATCTTCCAGACAGATATATTCGGGAATAATCATGCACCAGAAAGTAACCTGTAAACGTCGCATAGCCTCATCTATCAGGGGATTACCGGAAATATCGTCGATGATGCGATGGAAATCGAGAAGGGTCATTATGAAGCGACTGGGCGTGGTCCTGCGTGCCGTTTCCTGTATGGTTTCAATACCTCCTTTTATTATGTCTACATTGTCTTCAGCGGAATTAATATTCTCCGCAGCACCTCTTATTCCAAGCGCACCGACGACACGATAGATTTCCCACCAGTTAGCGACCTCCTCCCTGTCCATTGTGCGAATGCGCGCGCCCTTACGAGGCAATAACTCGATAACACCTTCTCCCGCAAGCAAATGCAGGGCTTCACGCACTGGCACAATGCTTACATCCAGTTTTTCCGCTAGTTGCTTAGCATTAATACGTTCACCCGGCTTTAATAGCCCCTCCATCAGATCTTCCAAAATGCTACCCAGCACTAGATCAGAAGAAGGTCTACCTGTTGAGGTACGCTTGAAGACCTCAGGGATCTGGATATCTACTTTTACTAAATCATTAGTCATTCAATTGTTTCCAAACAGGTGAAAGGACGCAAATTGCGTTAAAAACAGCTACTTGTCAATTTCCATCAACTACGAACATGGTCTCAGTTGGTTGTCAACTGAAGAGAAGCGTAACTCGCAATAGATTTACATAATATTATAATTTATTCCAAGTTTTAAATATATTTATTGTAATTTACCTATTAATATTATAATTTTGAGTTCGGTATTACTAAGCTGCTAGTAAATGTACGAAGTATGAAGAAAGCTCGAATTTAGTATGCTCGGCGAGACAACTAAATAGAAATTCACATTTATTAGCTGTGTTAATTAAAAGAACGTTCAAATCGACGGTTCTGGAATCCTACACATTGGGGGAACGATGACATCAATAAACCGCCGTGAATTCCTGAAGACATCCAGCATTGCCAGCCTGGGCTTAATTGGTTCCGCAAATACCTGGTCACTATCAACACTTGAACCAATCTCAGATCCCCTTAACAAGGATTACCCTTATCGAAACTGGGAAGATATATATCGCAAGGAATTCAGCCAGAACACTGTTGGGTACGCTGCGCACTGTGTCAACTGCCATGGAAACTGTGCTTTCAAAATCATCGTGAAAGACGGCATTGTAATGCGCGAAGAACAACTTGCGCAGTATCCGCAAGTAAACAGCGTAACTCCTGACACCAATCCCCGTGGCTGTCAAAAAGGCGCCATTCATTCTCAGGCTATGTACGAGGCAGATCGTATACGTTATCCCATGAAACGAACGGGTGAACGTGGCGAAGGCAAGTGGCAACGAATTTCCTGGGATCAGGCGACCGAGGAAATCGCAGATAAAATAATTGATATTTATGAAAAATACGGTCCTGGATCACTGATGACCCACACTGGTACCGGTGTAGTATCGAACGGAAAACTTGCGGCCGGTCTGCGTTTCGCTACCTTGATGGGAGGTATCCATGAAGATCAAATAACTGACGTAGGAGATGGTCAATCAGGGCAAGCTCTGGCCTTCGGAGACCCCATACAAAATGTAACATCGGATGCCTGGTTCGGCGTTGACTATCTGTTACTCTCCTTTCTCAACGTAAATGCGACACGCATTCCAGATGCCCACTATATCTGGGAAGCCAAATACCGAGGTGCACGCATTGTAACCACCACCCCAGATTACAATCCCACAAGTATTCATGCAGATCTCTGGCTCAATATTAAACCGGGTGCTGATCCTTATCTTTACATGGCCATGGTCTATACCATCCTTAAGGAAAAATTATTCGATGAAAATTTTGTCAAAGAACAAACTGACCTAACGCTACTCGTAAGAGATGACAATGGAAAATTATTGCGTCAGTCAGATCTTGAGAAAAATGGTCGAGACGATATTTTTTATATGTGGGATAGCGCGTCTGCAAAAGCCGTAATTGCATCCGGATCTATGGGTAGTGAAAAAAAATCCATCAAGCTTGACGCCGTTAATCCTTCTCTTGAAGGTAACTTCACTGTTTCTGGTATCACCGTTCAACCTGCGTTTGTCCATATGCATAGGGAAGCAATGAAATTTTCACCGGAATCGACTAGTGAGTATACCGGCATTCATCCTGACGTAGTCAAACAAGAGGCTCGTCTATTTGCAAAAGCGAAAAAGGCTGCAGTGTTATCTGGCTTTGCCTCAGCCAAAATGTTGAATGGGATTTACATTCAATGGGCACAAATCCTCATGTGTGCATTGACGGGCCATGTCGGTGATCGGGGTGGATACTGGAGTCCCTGGACTGATTGGGGATGGGAATCCACATATTTACTGAGCTTTGTACAGACAGGAAAAATGCCCCGTTTTGAGTGCGGCGGATTGGGGGAGTTTTTGCACGGTGAAAAAATCATTGAAGCACGCCAACACTATGATGATAAAAAACTAAAGGAACGAGCGGGATTCAGTCTCGATGAAATGGAAGAGATGATCAATGAATCTGTAAATACTGGCCAAATGCCTTATTACCCGGATCTCAAGGGCGCGATCCTGATGTCCGATAATAAATTTACCCGAAACAAAGGACCACATTACCGGGAACGCATACTGAAAAAATACTCCGAGTTATTCGTCAATATAAATATCCGCATGGATTCTACGGCGCTTTACGCGGACTACGTTCTGCCAGCGTCTTCCCATTATGAAGGTTGGGACATAAGAGTTACCCCTATGCACCGCTTCGCCAATTTATTCACCTCACCAGCGAAAGCCATTGGTGAATCAAAAGAAGAATGGGCGATCTTTGTATTATTAACTAAGAAAATCCAGGAACGCGCGATAGCAAGGGGAGTCACTTCATTTCCAGATGGACCTTTTACACGCGATCTTCATACCATTCATGATGATTACACAATGGATGGTAAGCTCATGACAGCAAAACAGGAAGTAAAATATCTGGTTGAGAATAGTCCACAATTCAAGGACCAGACATTTGAAGAAGGTGTGGAAAAAGGTTTTCTGACTATGCATAACAGCCCCTCACCACACTCTTCTAAAGTGAGACCTGATAAACCAGTTCAAAGCTGGGAACGACAGGTTGAAGATAAAGTGCCTTACCCAACCTTGTCAGGTCGTATTACTTTTTATTGCGATCATGATTGGTACCAGAAACTAAACTCAAGCGTACCTACTGCTCGACTCAATGCTGGTAAGGATAGTTCTAACTTCCCCTACACATTTTATACTCCTCATACACGTTGGGGGGTTCATTCAACTTATCGATCAAACAAGTACATGATGCGCCTTCAACGCGGTGAGCCGAACATTTATATTAACCCCGTCTTGGCTCAAGAAAAAAATATCAACGATGGTGACCAAGTTCGGGTATTTAATGGCATCGGTGATTTTTATGCCCAGGCCAAAGTAACGCCCAGTGTTCGAGATGACCAGATCATGATGGAACATGCATGGGAACCATACCAAATGCGAGACAAGAAAGGCCTGAATCATGTTGTTGCCACCCTGATCCAGCCTCTTGAACTTGTCGGAAACTGGGGTCATCTGAAATTTTCCCTGTTCCGCTGGAACCCCAACCAGTTATCGAACGAAAGCGGCGTTGATATAGAACGCGCCGAATACAGTCTGGAGGTTTAAATCATGTCGACACGCCAACTTGCCATGGTTATGGATCTCAATAAATGTATCGGTTGCCACACCTGTACTATCGCCTGCAAAACACAATGGACCAATCGCAATGGTCGCGAATATATGTACTGGAATAATGTGGAAACACAGCCCGGTGAAGGTTATCCACGTAATTATGAAGAAATGGGAGGTGGCTTCGACTCTGAAGGTAAGCTCACGATCGGCACCGAGCCTGCAAAAAAAGATTATGGCGAACCCTGGGAATATAATTACGATGAAGCGCTAATGACTGGAAAAGATCCGTGGCTGCGGCCGAACGTTAAACCAGAATGGGGAGCTAATTGGGATGAGGATCAAGGCGAGGGAGAATACCCAAATTCTTACTTTTTCTATTTACCTCGTTTGTGTAATCACTGCACTAATCCTGCCTGCTTGGCAGCATGTTCACGAAACGCAATATATAAGCGCCAGGAAGACGGTATTGTTTTAATCGACCAGGAACGTTGCAGGGGATATCGCTATTGCGTTACTGCCTGTCCTTATAAAAAAATATATTTCAACGAGAAAATTTCCAAATCAGAGAAATGTATTTTCTGTTATCCACGAATTGAAAAAGGACTACCTATGGCCTGTGCACAACAGTGTGTCGGTCGAGTTCGATGGGTTGGTTATCGAGATGATGAGGAAGGCCCGATACATAAATTGGTAGATAAATTTAAGGTGGCTTTGCCTTTACATGAGGAATGGGGTACTGAACCGAATGTTTTTTATATTCCTCCAACAGCACCGGCAAGTTTTGAGGCAGATGGGCGCGTATCAAAGAGTCCTCGCATCCCTCTCACTTATCTTGAAAGTTTATTCGGACCAAATGTCCAAACTTCTCTTGATGTGATTGAAAAGGAACGCGCAAAGAAAAGTAATGGGGAAAAATCAGAGTTAATGGACGTGCTGATTGCCTATAAACATGGTGACATGTTCAAACTGAGTTGAATTTGACATGACCAGCCCATCAGAACGTGCTCACGCCCGCTCGCGATTATTTCAATTGCTGGCATTCGGATTTGGCCATCCAAAAGCAGAGAATGCACAGATTTTACTAGGTGATGAATACCCAACCTTGTTGTATGAAATTACTGAAGTACTTTACGGAGAAGGAATTACTGTCAATGTTGCTGATATTCAATTTGATGCGTTTGAGAATCAATATGTAGATCTTTTCCAGGTGGGCAACGCCGGTCGACCCGTAGTCTGTTTACATGCTGGTGACTATGACACCGTTTTAGACGGTCAACCCAGACCCGAATTACTTTTGGAGTATTCAAACTGGTATAAACATTTTGGGCTTAAAGTAAAACAGGATGACGAAACCAATGAACTCCCTGACCATATAGTTTGTCAGTTTGAATTCCTGGCCTGGTTGGCTCAATTACAGGCGGAAGCGATACCTGGCTCGGAGTTGGACTCCGGATACCTCATGGCACAAAGGGATTTTATCCAACGCCAGATAAATCCATTTTTCCATGAATTTATACCTCTGCTTGTTAGAGAATCGGAAAAACGGAAGTCGATTTCTTTTTTCAGTGAACTGGGGATGCTCGCTAGCCTGACTCTTGAACGTTTCGCCCATGAAAGTAATTCCACCCTCGGCGTTTCTGTTACAAATTTGGCTGTACCACAGAACACCTCGTCATCGACAAACTCTGCACCAGTAGATCTCTGGAGTTAGTAAATGAAAATATCATTCCTTAAACTATTATTATTGTTCCCGCTTCTTTTAAACCAGTCTGGTTGTAGTACTGAAACTTCAACATCCAAAAGCTTGCCCGCCAAGATGATAAAACCAGGCGATACAATCGGTATTTCAATGGTTGAATCAGAAAGTAATTTTGGTGACCTAAGTAGCAAAGCCTGGCATGCTCTACCACAGTACCAGCTTGATCTTGGTATGGCCCCTCCCGTACACCCGTCTGTGATGTTAAGGCATACTCCCGATGCAGAAACCATTCCGCTTATTTTTAGCCTTGCCTCAGATGGTAAGAATTTCAATGTTTATATTCGCTGGCCCGATACTACCCATAACGAAATCAATGCATATAACCAGTTTAGTGATGCTGCAGCCATCCAGTTTGCACTTTACGGTGGAGAACAAACCAGCTATATGATGGGGACACCAAAGGCTCCGGTTAATATCTGGTACTGGAAAGGTGGCAGCGATCTCGCTCAGGATCTTGCAGCGGGTGGATTTGGTAGTACTACTCTTCTTGATTCGCAAAATGTCACTGTTAGCAGTAATTATTCTGAAAATGAACAGGGTGAATGGAGCGTGGTTTTTTCCCGTCCGCTTGCAGGAGATGGAGAGTTTCAGGCGATTCTGGATGGTGAACAACCTATCTACATGTCATTTGCTTTATGGCAAGGTGACGAAAATCAAAGAGACGGCTTGAAACGAACCTCAGCTAACTGGGTAACTGTGCAAATGGAAAAAAATCTGTAGGTAACAATATGGACTCAGTTATAAACGTCAGTAAGCTGGAACAAGATTCCAGTAGATGTAATCTTGGCCATGCCTGCAGCTTCTGTCCGCAGGAAATGACCTGCAAACGGGATAAACCCAGGCATAACAAGGAACTGTTGGAAAAAAGGCTTGAGAATTTTGGCATGGTCTTACTGGTGATGGCTAATAAAGGTGGGGTTGGAAAAAGCACTGTCGCGGCCAATCTTTCCGTGGCGCTGTCACAATTAGGTTATCAAGTCGGTCTTGCCGACGCCGATATTCACGGCCCGAATGCGCCACGTATCTTCGGATTACAAGACGAACGGGTTAAAGTAAAAGCAGAAGGTATAGAGACGCCTTTTTATGAAATGCCTGCCTCGAAAAAATCTTTACAACTGGGCTCCCTGGCATTTCTACTACCGGAATCGAATACTCCAATAGTCTGGCGGGATGCGTACAAGCACGATTATATTCATCATATGATCGGTTCTTTCAATTGGGGGGCTCTGGATTTTCTGGTAGTCGATATGCCACCTGGGACAGGCAACGAACTCATTACACTTTCAGATCTGCTGGAAACTTCTAATGTTCGCGTCGTCCTGGTTTCTTCTGCTGATGCGATTGCTCTTCAGGACAGTTTAAAAGCTAGCCGTTTTTGTGAGGAAAGAGGTTTACCCGTTCTAGGCCTGGTAGAAAATTTTGCGGGCACTACCTGTCCACATTGCAAAGAAGAATTTGAATTATTTCCGCGTTCAAAAGAGATTGAGAACTTTGAAAAGGCAGGAATATCTACCCTTACTCGTCTGCCTTTCTCTTCTCTTATTGCTGAAGGCGCAGAATCTGGACAACCTGCAGCAGACAATAAAGAGTCTGCTATCGGGCATATATTTGAACAGCTAGCCTTTGAGTGTCGTAAAGCTGCTATTGAAGACAACCGATGTGCCTTGAGCGAGGAACTTACCAACCTGTTTGACGTAAATGATGACCTGGCCGAGCTGGATGTAGAACAACAACGGCAGGTAGAACAACTTATTGATACGGAGAAACAGAAACTTCAACGGCTGAAACCCAAAGTTCCAGAACATGACTGAACTTAATGCTATCCAGGATCCTGGCAGGAGAGCCTTACTTCAGGGCCGCTTTGCCAAGAGTAATTCGCCTGGAGAAGTCAAAGTACTTAGACCCGTCGGTGCAATCGCACAACAAGTTAATGGCGTGATTTGGGCACTGGAAGTATCTGCCAGGAATGATATTTTTTTTGCTGGAGACGATGGCTATATGTTTCGCTATGACGGAGAAACATGGCATAGGGAAAATTTTCCGTCAGATCTGCCGGTTCATACACTTTGTCGCGGTAATGATGACATAGTATATGCGGCAGGTTGGCTGGGCGTGATTGCCGCACGTCGTGAAAACGAATGGCAAATTTTGCAAGGAGGCAAACGTGTAAGCGACTCTGATAGCCCAGATGCGATTAGAGTAAATCTTCCCTTGTTTGATATGACATCGACAATCGATAGCACTATATGGGCTGTGGGAGACCAGGGAAGAGTGGTCCGCTCAAATGGGGAAAACTGGGAGGAAATTGACTCAGGTGTAAATGCCAATCTTCGCTGTATTCTGCCTTTTAATGACAATTCCATACTCGTGGGTGGATTAGGAGGCACAGTATTACACTATCGAGATGCCCAGTGGGAAAAAATTGACACTCAAACGAATTGCCCAATTATCAGCATGGTGTCTGCAGGTACTGGCGAAATATTTGCCGTTGGCGGGGAATATGATGCCGAAACCAGCAGTTTCGTTGGCCGTGTGTTTCAATATAATGGGATTGATTGGAGCGAAGTTCAAACAGGACAATCATTACCACGTCTTAGAAAAATCAGGAGAGATAATGACGTTTTACTTATTGTTGGTGATGGCGGTTTCGCAACCAAGATAGATCAGCGGGGAGCAACGCAATTACATACGAATGTTCGCTATGACCTGCATGACATTGCTGTCCATCAGAATGGAATTACATATGTCTGTGGTGATGGCGGCACAGTATTAAAGGAATCCGTGAAGTCAAATCCAGACACCGATATCGGAATTCCTTTAGAAAACTCTTTGCCTTCTTCCTGGAGAAATATTTCACCCGAATTCACAAAAAAATCCCTGCGCGGTGTGTGGTGCGCACGAGAGAATTTGGTATATGCCGTGGGTGACTCTGGAACGGTGATTAAATATGATGGCCAAAAATGGATTAACGAAATCATCCCTACAAATATCCGTTTACATGGCATCTGGGGTAGCTCACCGAAAAATATATTCGCAGTTGGTGACAACTCAACAATTTTACATTTCGATGGCGATGACTGGTCAATTTGTTATAAGGGCGAAGTAGATGTTGCCCTTCTGGCTATTACAGGTTTCGGAACGCATGATATTTTTGTAGTCGGCGATAATGGAATGGCACTTCGATTCGACGGTGTAAACTGGCGGCGCACAGAAACTGGCACCCAGTATGAACTTTATGCGATTTGGGGTTTCGATTCCGAACATGTCTTAGCTGTTGGTGGCGCGGGTGTACTGCTTCGCTGGAATGGCGAACAATGGCAATTATTCAATGCTGGCACAGACAATGACATGTATGGGATTTGGGGAGAGTCCCTTGACCAAATTTACCTATGTGGCCTGTCCAGCACACTAATTAATTACAGCGACAATTCCTGGAAGAAACAGTTTACCGGTGACCGTAATGATCTTCATGCTATCTCTGGGTCACCTGGCGGTCCCGTGTACGCAATAGGATCGCAAGGAGGAATATTACAAAAGTCAGATGGTCAATGGCGGGCAACACAGAGTGATACCAATAGCACACTTCACGCGATATCAGTTATAGAGGGCCTCGCATTTGCAGTTGGATCTGAAGGTTGTGTCATACAGGGAACTTTAGCCTAAGCCTGTATTGGAGTCATTAATTATACTTTTATTGCTGTCACCTTATAACTACTATTAAATTTTAGAAAGCTACGGAGATTTTAATTTATGAGTACCCTTGAACAACAGATACAGCGATTGATTGATATCGAAGATATCAAGCTATTAAAACTTCGTTACGCCAATTTTTGCGATCAGCAATATAACCCTGAAGGTATTGCCTCTTGTTTCACTGAAAATGGGGTCTGGGATGGAGGTGAAAACTTCGGTAAATATGAGAGCCGCAAGGAAATTCATGATTTTTTTTCAGGCGCTAACGAACTGGTAAGCTTTGCAATGCATTACACAACGAATCCACTGATTGATGTAAATGGTGATGAAGCAACTGGGCAATGGCATCTTTGGCAGCCAATGGTTATGAAAGAGGATAATCAGGCGATGTGGTATATGGCTCAATACTCTGAAGAATATGTAAAACAAAACGGGAAATGGTTGATAAAAACTTTATTACTTTCAGCAAAATCATTTACTCCCCATAACACCTCATTTATTAATGACTAATAGAAAAATAATATCACTATAGAGAGAAATTTTAATATGAATAAAAAAATCGCTTCTGAAATGGCTGGAAAATTTTTGGAACTACTATTTACCGATTATGACTCAGCAGCAGAGATGATGTCTGAAGATTTCGTCTGGGATAATCTTTTACCTGAACACGTACCATTCGGCCGAAGTTATAAAGGCGCGAATGAGATGAAAATTTATGTAGATGAATTAGCCGCTAACTGGGTTCTCGGAGAAATAGTATTTCACGACTACATTTATGATCCTGAAACCAAAATATTGGCTGTGCCAGGAGTTGAGAAAAATGCGACCTCCAAATCTACGGGTCGATCTTGTGACATGGATTTTATTTGGGAATTTCGCTTCACGAATGACGGAAAAATCTCCTATGTACGAGAATATAATGACACATTTGCAATAGCTGGTACATTCGACAATTGAATTCACCCGAATTACTAACAGGCGAAATCAGGACGGTCATCATATTCAACTAGTGGTACTGACAAGCTATTACTGGTGAACAAATAAAAATGAATCGCTATTAATCGTGCTACTACATATTTAATTATCAAACATAGAAAATAAATTAAGGACAGAATTTAGCACCTTAGAAATGTACAAATCAAAGTTGCCCTAAACAGGAACTTATAAACATAAGTGCGGATGACAGCAAAATAAAATACTTTTTATTTAGTTGTTGAATTGACCAGATCGAATATTCCTATGTGGGTATTTTTTATTTAACTGATTATGGGCACCAATCATTTTTTGAAAAGGAACGACGGCCCACAGGTGACTATACATGGCACCAAACTTCTCAGCAGGGTCTCGGGCGATATTGTATAACTCCATATTCGGTAGCCCTCCACGGTTTCCATCCTTAATATGCAATTTGTGGTCATCCATTCTTATTGCAGCCAGTTTTCGACCGCTATAGTGAAAAACATAATTTCTACGCCCACTCCCCTCACCATTCAATAGCAGAGGTAATTGATCAATACCATCTATAATTCGATCTTTGGGTATTTTATCTTCGGCCCCTGCTAATCTGGCGGCTGTAACAAACAAATCGGTAACAGATATAATGTCCTGGGGATCTTGTCCAGGCTTAATCATCCCAGGCCAACGAGCGAAGCCAGGAGTGCGTACACCACCTTCATAAACCTCCCCTTTTTCGCCTCTGAGCCAGGAATAACCGGCATTTGGCCAGAAGGCATACATAGGTCCATTATCACTGACCCAGATCACCAGGGTATTTTCTTCGATACCCTCATGCTTTAGAGTAACTAGCATCTGCTGTATGTAATCATCATGCTGTGCTAATTGTGCAGATTGATTATTGCGGTAGTCCAGGCCCTCTTTAAAGCGATAATCTCTCGGTGACGATGCTATTTGTTGAGCATAGCTTGCCCAGTAGAGGAAGAATGGTTTGTCAGATTTTGCTTTGTCCTTGATATACTTTTTTATCTTATCTATGGAAGCCGCTTCCATTTCAACCATAGACTCACTGGATATCGGTGCGACTTCTTTGCGCCCCTTTCCTTTTTGACCCTCGAGTGTACCCAGAATATCTATATCGTATTTTTCCTTGTAGTTCTTGAAGGTGCCGGGGAAATCGTAGAAATGACCAACACCATCAAGTGTCTGGGCTTTATAAAACTCATCCTGATTTACCCAAGAGTAAATCGCGCCGTTGTAAAGACCATAGTATGCATAATCAAAGCCCTGGTTTTCCGGGGCATGTTGTTCCAGATCTCCCACATGCCACTTGCCAAACATGGCGGTGTGGTAACCAGCTTCAGACAATATTTCGGCAACGGTGACTTCTTCAGGCGCCAGTCCCTGTGTCTGACCCGGCCAAAGAACTATATCAACACCGGTTCGAACCGGATGCCTCCCCGTAAGCATGGCCAGTCGTGTAGGAGTACAAGATGGTTCAGAATAATGTGACAAAAATTTCATACCCTCCGCTGCCATATTGTCCAGATTGGGCGTTGGCGTACCACGCAATTTACCACCCAAATAGGAACCCAACTCCCCCCAGCCAATATCGTCACCAAGGACATAAATGATATTAGGTTTCTTACCAAAGCGTTTTTCCAGTTTGCTTAGCTTTTCGTTGATGGCTTGATCTTCTCTTTTCCAAGCCTTTCCGTTCTCACGCGCGGCCTTTTCGTAAAATGCATCGCTCTGGTAGGCCGCAACATTGGCATAGGCCCCCAGCAGGAATATATAAGCTACAAAACAGGTATTATTGATATGAGTTTTCATTATTCGGACCATCGTCATTATTTTGGTAAAAATTTTTAGTAGCAAGGATGAGCTGACAAAATTGACAGCAATTCTAAGCACGTAGCATAGCAAAGAATGAATTAAATTCGAAAAATACCTTGCAGGACAATGGAACGCGGCACACCCATAATATTGAAATACCTATCTATCATGAGTCTCCCATCCAATGCATTAGTTGTCACTAGCGGATACCGCTTCGACAAAGGAATAATTCGACACAGAAGCAGACTTATCTTTCAAACGAGAAGCGCCGCTGGAATGCAAGTTTTCACTGGAAAAGGCCATAATTATTATAGGAGTGTTCTTTCCTATTGGCGCTGTATTACTACTAGCTCTCGTTGGCAATGGTCTAAGCGACCCAACCATTGAAAATAGAAATGTTTATTTACTTAAATTATCTTATATACTATTACTGAGTGAGGTTTTCACTCTTTAAACGGACGATATTCCAATACGCCTTTACGTGAAAGTTTTGAGAATTGAGCATGGTAAACTCATTCAATTTTTGTAACTTATGATAATACTGGATATAGAAAGTAATGTTATATCTTTCCCATTTTTGACCATTTATGGGAAAGTAATGATGCCATAAGTACGTAATAACTGGTTTAGTAAGCAGGTGATCGCAAGTGTTCCAAGCATTCTAAGTGGGAAAGTGTCGATATCGAATGCAAAGACTATCTATGTTGTAGTTGCCAAAAACGACACGCTCCGTTAATAATCATTAATGAGAAAGAATATATATTGCGAAACCGATATTCATGATTATTGCAGTTGTGACATACTTTTCAGTATGTTGCTGAATCAATTTCTATTTCCGCCTGCATGTACAGTACTGCAGAACCAATAATTTTAACCCTCTCCCCTGCCAGTTCGCATTTCAGATCACCGCCTCTTTTTGAAACCTGTTTTGCAGTCAAACTGGTTTTGTTCAGTCGTTCGGCCCAAAAAGGTGTCAAGACACAATGAGCAGAACCGGTCACCGGGTCTTCATTAATACCAAAATTGGGAGCGAAAAAGCGACTTACAAAGTCTACCTTTTCACCAGGTGCAGTGATAATAATGCCGCGTGTATCTATTTCGCGCATTGTATTGAAGTCCGGATTGATGGCTTTGACATCAGCTTCTGAAGCCAACAATGCGACATAATCTTCATTCGTATACAAGTCCAATGGTTCAACGCCAAGCGCTTTCGTCATCAATTCCGGCATCTCACACCGGACCGGTGTTTTCGTAGGAAAGTCCATAATCAATTCCTCAGCTTGTCTTTCAACGAAGAGAGCACCTTCTCGTGTTTGAAACCGTATTTTGTCCGCAGAATAATTCAGGAAATTAAATAAAACGTAGGCCGACGCCAAAGTAGCGTGTCCACACAGATCGACTTCTGTTTTTGGCGTGAACCAGCGTAAATGAAAACCATCCTCCGTTGGTATAAAAAATGCTGTTTCAGAAAGATTATTTTCAATTGCGATCGACTGCATAATCTGATCAGGCAGCCAACTATCCAATGGACAAACAGCGGCCGGGTTTCCGGCAAATATTTTGTTGGTAAATGCATCAATTTGATAGAGTTTCAGTTTCATTTTTTCATTCTCTGCAGGTCATTGTTTCTGAAAAAATACCCTGCAATAACTAAGTTGATTAAAATGAACATTATTATACTGAATTCCGGCTGCGCGAAGCCCGACCTTGGGGTGCAAGCCCTAAACCACGATAGCCTAACTACTAGGCAGATCGTTCATATGCATGAAACGCTGGATGTTCTGTAATACAAATTTTAGTGTTTTAGCGGTACCCAATTGCGCGGTAAAAATAAATTATCCTTTTGTACGCATTTACTTTTTTCGGGATTGCCTGCTATCGCGGCAGCTCTCGTATCCATTGTGAAAATACCCATTTTTCACCCGAACTAGTAGCCAACCCTGTATGCATCGTATCTTCATCTGGTGCTCCCGTCGCATCAACATTCCTGAACAAAAGCGCGTCTCCTTTTACACCGGCATGAGAGAGTCCAATTTGGGAGAAGTGAGTTTCTCCCCCTGAATAATCATCATTTAGATAAATCAAAAAGGTTTCACTACGCTGACCACGTGTAGCCAGTTCATTTGCGTAAGCCGGTTCAGCAGGGTTGAGATAATCAAAATGTTCAGCAAAAATTTCACCAGGGACATAGTGAAGAATTTTCGGAACCTCCATCGCCAGATCCTGCTTTTGTGTTATTGCACTTATACGGCCCCGAATTACGAAGGTAAGTACACCACAAGTTTCGATGTTAAGATCATATGAAGAGTTGGTTCGACGTCCATCCTCTGTCGTCCCCCCTGTCTGCTTGTCATAAATCGTT
>WLWI01003070.1_pt1 | contig 14326 bp, 9 predicted proteins | sample 6701501 | NCBI WGS metagenome assembly WLWI01 (sample SAMN12718690, study PRJNA515312) | sponge metagenome | isolation source: marine sponge | host: Mycale hentscheli | place: New Zealand: South Island, Marlborough, Capsize Point | collected 2014-11-01
CGTTGCCAAAGAGGTCTTGGGCAAGACGCTGACCTGGGCCATTCAACAAGCAACGGATGCTAAATGGGAGATCGCAAAGATTATGGACCATCTTGCCCTCACCTGATTTTTGCAAAAGTCCAGTTATGACCGCCAAGGCCTCCACCGGCCAGGTGAGTTTTGCTGGGCGGCAATTCAAAACGGCCGATATTCCGTTGTTTAAGCGTTTTGAGAAGGACAACGGCTATTCGACCTATATCTGGCCGCGGCCCTATGGCTCGGACGTGGCCTTTATGTTTAATCTAACCCATACCGATGAGGGCCTGCGACGGATCTTCCAGGACGTGCGCTTCCGTCGTGCCATGTCGCTGGCGGTTGACCGCGACGAGATCAACGAGATGGCCTATCACGGGCACGGGGTGCCGCGCCAACTGACTGTGGTGCCTTCCAGTTTGTATTACGAGCCGGAATTTGCCCGCGCCTGGGCCGAGCACGACCCCGAGCGTGCCGGGGCCCTGCTCGACGAGATGGGGTTGGTCGATAGCGATGGCGATGGTCGCCGTGAAATGCCCGACGGCAGTCCGTTGGAGATAGTCCTCGAATATTCCATTGGCGAAACGCCCAAGCAGATCACCGTTGAACTGGTGACGGCGCATTGGCGCGAAGTGGGCGTGCATGTCAGCCTCAAGCAAATTGACGGCGCCCTCAAAAGCATTCGCGCCCGCGGCGGCCTGATGGATGTGAGCATTTGGCACGCCGACCGCAACGCCGATATCCTGTTTCCCATTGAACCGTTCTGGTACGTGCCCATGCATATCGGCCAGGAGATCAATCACTGGGCCGAGTGGTCGCGCTGGTACCGCTCCGACGGGGCGCGCGGTTGGGAGCCGCCACCAGAGGTGAAGCAGCTGATCGACTGGTGGGAGATATTGCGCCGGGCCACCGATGAGGAGGAGGGGATTGAGGCCGGCAAGAATATTCTTCGCAGCCAGGCCGAGAATTTGTGGGCCATGGGCATTATCGGCCTGGGGCCGCACCCGGTAATTGTGCGCGACGAATTGCGCAATGTGTCGCGGCACGGTTATTGGGGTTGGGATTCGCGCTGGTCGTGGCCATACTATCCGGAGACATGGTACTTGCAACCGTGAATATCGAAACGACAATTTAGTTGGTAGGCTGTCTCCGGCGTATGGGGGACGGTCCTTACGCTCATTCTCGCGCTGCGCGCTCCGAGGCCATTCCGACCCGCCCGCTGCGCGGGCTCCCGGGTCGGATGGAATCCGCTTCAGGACCATCCCCCATACGCCTAAGTGGTCAATAGGACTATTTTTCCAAGAATTCCACTATGCTGAATTATATCATCCGCCGCATCTTGATCATGATCCCGACATTGGTGGTGATCTCGGTGCTGATATTTGTCATTATCCAGTTGCCGCCGGGCGATATCATTACTTCGCGGCTGCAGGAACTGCAGGCCGAGGGGCAGGAAGTCTCCGAGGAGCAAATTGCCGCTTTGCGGGCCCGCTACAATCTCAACGACCCCATGCAGGTGCAGTACTTTAAATGGATGGGTGGGTTATTGCAGGGGGATATGGGCTATTCAGTGATGTACGGCCAGTCGGTCAATAATTTGATTTGGGAGCGGCTCGCCTATACGCTGCTAATTACGGTATCGGCTACTGTGCTGACTTGGCTGATCGCCTTTCCGGTGGGGATCTATTCGGCGCTGCGGCAGTATTCAGTGCTCGATTATAGCGCTACTTTATTGGCGTTCCTGGGCCTGGCAACACCCAATTTCCTCCTCGCTCTGGTCTTGATGTATTTGGGCTACGAGTGGTTTGGTATTGCCGTGGGGGGGCTGTTTTCGCCCGAATACGCGGGGGCTCCTTGGAGCGCAGGTAAATTCGTTGACTTATTGGGCCATTTGTGGATTCCGGCCGTGGTCATTGGCACCGCTGGGATGGCCGCTTTGATGCGTGTTATGCGCGCCAATTTGCTCGACGAATTGGGCAAGCCCTATGTTACCACTGCCCTGGCCAAGGGCTTGAGCCCGGTGCGCCTGGTCATTAAGTATCCGCTGCGTATCGCCCTCAATCCTTTCATCAGTACGGTGGGGTGGATGTTGCCGGCCTTGATATCGGGCTCGGCCATTACCAGCGTGGTCCTGAGTTTGCCCACCACCGGTCCCTTGCTGTTGGACTCGCTGAAAAACCAGGATATGTATCTGGCCGGCAGTTTTCTGCTAATGCTCAGCGTCTTGACCGTGATCGGTACGCTGATTTCCGATATTTTGCTGGCTATCACCGATCCCCGCATCCGCTACGAATGAGGCACCCGTGAGTCAAACGACTGAAGAGATGCCCGTCGATCCGGCGGCAGAGGAAGCGGCCACCCAGGAACAGGAGCTGGCCTTTGCCTCGCAGTGGCAGCTGATGTGGCTGCGCTTCAAGCGCCACAAGCTGGCCCTGGGGGCCGGGGTGGTGTTGCTGGTGCTGTACTCCATTGCCCTGTTCTGCGAATTCGTTTCGCCCTACGAGCCCAACCAGCGCAATGCGCAATACGTTCTGTGTCCGCCGCAGTGGCCCCGTTTTATCGATGTCGAGGGCGATTTTCACTTCCAGCCTTTTGTCTACGGGCTGCGGCAAAATCCAGAAGCCGGGCAGTGGCAGCGCGAATACGTGATTGATCCAGAGCAGATGTATCCGCTGCGCTTGTTCGGCCGTGGCCCCGAATACACTATGTGGGGTTTGTTCAAGACCGACTGGCATTTGTTTACCGCCGGGGTGGACGGGCCGCTGTTTTTGTTTGGCACCGACGATTTGGGGCGAGATATGCTCAGCCGCATTCTCTACGGTTCGCGTATTTCGCTGACCATTGGCCTGGTGGGGGTGGTGCTGACCTTTTTTATCGGCATTCTGCTGGGCGGGCTGGCCGGATATTACAGCGGTTGGGTCGATATTATCGTCCAGCGTATGATTGAAATCCTCATGTCTATTCCGGCGTTGCCGTTGTGGATGGCCCTCAGCGCCGCCCTGCCGGTGAGCTGGCCGCCGCTGCGGACCTATTTCGGTATAACAATTATTTTGTCGTTAATTGGCTGGACGGGGCTGGCGCGGGTGGTGCGCGGGCGTTTTTTGTCAATGCGCGACGAGGACTTCGTGGTGGCGGCCCGGCTCTCGGGCACCGGTGAGATTAAAATTATCTTTAAGCATTTATTGCCTTCTTTTTTGAGCCATGTTATCACCACGGCGACGCTGGCGGTACCGGGCATGATCTTGGGTGAGACGGCGCTGAGCTTTTTGGGTATTGGCCTGCGTCCCCCGGTGGTCAGTTGGGGCGTACTGCTGCAAAAGGCGACCAATTTCCAGGCCGTGGCCATGGCCCCCTGGCTGTTGCTGCCGGGTCTATTCGTGGTGATTGCGGTGCTGGCCTTTAATGTGGTGGGCGACGGCATGCGCGATGCGGCCGACCCTTATGCCAAGCGTTGAGCATGAGAGTCGATCCCGCACTACCAATGCCGTCCCTTATAAGGAGGCGGTCAGGAGCGTGAACGTATGAGCGATACACCCCGGCCCGACGGGCCGCTATTGGAAGTCGACGATCTCAGTGTCCGCATCGACGGCGACGAGGGTGTGGTGCGTCCCCTCAACGGCGTCAGTTTCCGCATTGACGCCGGTCAATCGGTGGGCATTGTCGGCGAGAGCGGCTGCGGCAAGACCATGACCTCCAACGCCCTGCTGCGCATTTTGCCGGCGGCGGCCGAGATTACCAGCGGCCATATGAACTATCGTCGCAAGCAGGACGAGCAGGTCGTCGACCTGGCGGCCATCGATCCCAATAGCCCCGCGATGCGGCAGATTCGCGGCGGCGATATTTCGATGATCTTCCAGGAGCCAATGACGGCCTTTTCGCCGGTGCATACCATTGCCAACCAGATTGGCGAGATGATCCGGTTGCACGACACCACCGATGCTGGGCAAGGCGATGAGGAAGCCACCCGCCGGCGGGTGGTAGAATTGCTCGATCTGGTGGGTATTCCCGGTCCCGATGAGCGGGCCGACGACTACCCTTTCCAGCTTTCGGGGGGCATGCGCCAGCGTGCCATGATTGCCATGGCCCTGGCCAGCAACCCGCGTCTGTTGATCGCCGACGAGCCCACCACCGCCCTCGATGTGACAGTGCAGGCGCGGGTGCTCAAGCTCATACAACGGCTGCAGCGCGAATTGAACTTGGCGCTGATGCTGATAACCCACGATTTGGGCGTCATCGCCCACACCGTCGAATATGTCTACGTGATGTACTTGGGGCGGGTGGTCGAGGAAGGTCCGGTGGCCGCAATTTTCGACAATCCGGCCCATCCCTACACCGCGGCGCTGCTGCGATCCATTCCCAGTCTGACCAGCAAGGCGCAACGGCTTGAGCCCATTGAGGGCAGTGTCCCCAGCGCCTACGCCCTGCCTACCGGTTGTCCTTTCCACACCCGCTGCCAGGCCAAAGTCGGCCCGGTCTGCCAGGAGCGGATGCCGGCCCACGCGAGGGTGGGGGAAGGCCATTACGCCAGTTGTTTCACGCATACGGAAGAAAGCGCCTAGAAGCATGACTGCAATGGCCGACAATACCATCCTCCAGGTCGAGGGCCTGAAGAAATACTTCCCCGTGCGGCGTGGTCTAATGCGGCGCCAGACCGGTTGGGTAAAAGCCGTCGACGGGGTCAGTTTTAGCGTTGAAAAGGGCCGCATTCTAGGGCTGGTGGGCGAGAGCGGTTGCGGCAAGACCACCACCGGTCGGATGATTTTGCGCGCCCTCGATCCCACCGCCGGCCAGATCCTATTTCGCCAGGACAACGGCGAGGTGGTGGATATGGCGACGCTCTCGGGCAAACAGATCAAAGCGGTCCGGCGGCAGATGCAGATGATTTTCCAGGATCCCTACAGCTCGCTCAACCCGCGCATGCCGGTGCTCGATTTAATTGCCGAGCCGCTCAAAGCGCACGGCTGGAGCGCCGCCGATTGCGAGCGCCGCGTCGCCGAGCTGATGGAGCGGGTGGGGCTCAATCCGCGCTATATCCGCCGCTATCCGCACGCTTTTAGCGGCGGCCAACGGCAGCGTATTGGCATTGCCCGGGCCCTGGCTCTGAGTCCGTCGCTGATTGTCGCCGACGAGCCGGTATCGGCTCTCGATGTCAGCGTCCAGGCGCAAATTCTCAATTTGCTGCAGCAGTTGCGCGCCGACCTCGACTTAACGCTGCTGTTTGTCGCCCACGATTTGAGCGTGGTGCGCTATCTGTGCGATCAGGTGGCGGTGATGTACCAGGGGCGGCTGGTGGAACAGGCCGATACCGAGGAATTGTTCACCAACCCCAAACACCCTTATACCGCTATGCTGCTCGACGCGGCGCCGGCGCCCGACCCCCATGCCCAGTGGATGGAGGAGGAGGACGAAGCCGACGAAGAAGGTACTCCGGAGCTGGTCGGAGAAGGGTGCCCCTTTGCACCCCGTTGTCGTTACGCCAGCGAGCTGTGCAGCCAGACCGATCCGGTATTGGAAAATACAGCGGCCGAGGATCAGGCAGCGCATTTGGCGGCTTGTCATCACTATAGCGAGATCCAGTTGCACGGCGTTTGAAGCCGTCTCTTAGTCCTTAGACTGTCCTACCCGTTCTTCCCCCTCTTGCGCCAACAGGCGATAGATCCGGTTGCGGTTGGTGCCCAGCAGTCGGGTGGCCGCCGAGATGTTATCGCCGGTCTGGCGCATGGCCTGTTTGATAACCCACAACTGCGCCTGGGTGCCGGCCTGTTCCAGGTTCATCGGTAAGTCCAGGGCCGCGGACGGTTGGCCGTTGGTGGGGGCGGGGCCCGGTTGGGGCAGGAAGTGGAGATGGTGCGACTCAATCGGCGCGCCGTTGCTTTCGAGCAGGGCCCGCTCCATTAAATTTTTCAATTCGCGCACATTGCCGGGAAAATCGTAAGTCTGCAAAAGGTCGAGGGCCGCCGCTGTAATAGCGGGCGCCTCGCGCCCCATTTCGGCGGCGAAGACGCGCAGGAAATGCTCGGTCAGCAACGGGATATCGTCGCGCCGCTGGCGCAGCGGCGGGGCAGTGACGGTGAAGCGGGCGAGACGGAAATAGAGGTCCTGGCGGAAGGCGCCCTCGTGCATGCGGCGCTGCAAATCGACATTGGTGGCGGCTAAAACGCGGACGTCGATACGGCGGCTTTTGGTCTCGCCGACACGCCAGATTTCGCCCCCTTCCAAGACGCGCAGCAATTTGGCCTGTAATTCCAGCGGCATGTCCCCCACTTCGTCTAGAAATAAGGTGCCTTCATGGGCCATTTCGAAATAGCCCACGTGGTCGGTGGTGGCGCCGGTGAAAGCGCCTTTGGCGTGGCCAAAGAGCAACGATTCGGTCAGGTTGCCGGGCATAGCGGCGCAGTTGACCGGGATAAAGGGCGCGTCTTTGCGCGGCCCCCCGTAATGCACGGCGCGGGCGATGAGTTCCTTGCCGGTGCCGCTCTCGCCGGTGATCAGCACCGAGGTGACGGCGTTTTCCTGCATCAGGCGGATCTGTTTGAAGATTTGCTGGATGGTCGGGCTTTGACCGACGAATCCTTCCAGGCCCCAATGGTCTACTTCCCGCGCCGAAATCATCGACAACTGGCCCGACAGTTTCTGCCGCTGGCTGATCTCTTCTTCCAAGGCCGCGTTTTTTTCCTGCAATTGGCGGTTGAGGCGGTGTAGGGCGGTGTGGACGCGGACCCGCATGAGGACTTCGTGCTCTTGGAAGGGCTTGGTGATATAGTCGACGGCGCCCAGGCCAAAACCGGCGGTGATATCTTCCTGCAAATCGCGGGCGGTGATGAAGATTATGGGTATGGCTTGTGTCGCCGGGTCGGATTTGAGACGGCGACAGACTTCAAAGCCGTCCATTTCCGGCATCATCACATCGAGCAGGACCAGGTCGGGCACGACGCGGGCGGCGCTGTTGAGGGCGATTTGGCCGTTGGGGGCCAACAGGACGCGATAGCCGTCGGCTTCGAGCACGCGGCGCAGGACGTCGAGATTGGCCTGCTGGTCATCGACCAGCAGGACGCGGATATTTTCTTCTTCACGCATGGCGTATCTCCTCTAAAACGGCCAGTACTGCATCCATATCCTGCTGCCGGGTCAAGGCGCGCAGATGGTCGGCCAATGGGCGGTGCCCTTCCCCCAGGGCTTCCATTTCCTTGAAGTAATCTTCCATATCGGTGACGCTGTATATTTCGGCGGCTTCGGCTATTTGGTCGCGCAGCGCGGTCGGGATAGGCAAGTCGCTCCAGTCGAGGGTAGCCTCAGCGGCCGATTCTGGTTGCGAGGATTCGTATTCGAATTCGACACCGAGAACGCGGGTCATACTGGCGCAGATATCGGCGAAGACGAAGGGCTTGTCGATAAAATCGTCGAAACCGGCGGCGAGGAATTCGCGCCGCTGGTGGTCGAGGACCGAGGCCGAAACGGCGACGATCTTGGGTGTGCTGCCCTCCGGTTTGGCACGCAGGCGCTGCATGGCTTGGCGGCCGTCCATATGGGGCATCCAGATATCCATGAAGACGATATCGGCGGGTTCCTGCTCCAGGGCTTTGAGGGCCTCGGCCCCGTCTGCGGCCAGGCGTACCTGCACGCCGATACCGCTGAGCATTTCCCGCAGGATATGGCGGTTGGTCTCGACGTCGTCGACCACCAGGGCGCTGAGGGGACGGCCTGTGGCCAGGCCGACTATGCGGTCCGAGTGGGTGGTATCCGCTTCGGCGACGGGGATTTGGGCCGGCGGCAGATTCAGGGCGAAGCTGAAGCGCGATCCCTGGCCCGCGCTGGATTGCAGTTCGAGGCGACTGCCCATCAGTTCGAGGTGGCGCTGCGAAATGACCAGGCCCAGGCCGGTGCCGCCGGCGCGGCGGCCGGCCAGCCCCTGTTGGAAAGGCTGGAAAAGTTCCAGCTGATCGGCGTCGGTGAGGCCGTCCCCGGTGTCTTCCACCGCAAAGAAATAGTGGTCTGGGGCGCGCTGCTCTACCACCAGGTCAACGGATCCCTGGGTGGTGAATTTGACGGCATTGCCCAAAAGATTGATGAGGATCTGGCGCATTTTGTCCTCGTCGCCGTGGACGGCCAGTGGGCCCGGTGGGGTCTGCAGGCGCCAGGCCAGCCTTTTCTGGCCGCATTGCAACTCGAACATGGCGGCGATCCCGTCGATGAGGCCGGCTAGGTCGAAGTCTACCGGATTTAGTTCCATGCGCCCGGCTTCAATTTTCGACAGGTCGAGGACGTCGTTGATCAGTTTCAGCAGGTGGTCGCCGCTGCTGCGGATGGTGGTTATGGCCGAGTAGTGGTCCGGGTCCAGGTCGCGGCTGCGTTGGAGGATTTGGGCGTAGCCGAGGATGGCGTTCATCGGCGTGCGGATCTCGTGGCTCATATTGGCCAAAAATTGCGATTTGGCCTGGTTGGCCGCGTCGGCGGCCTGGCGCGCCTCTTCCAGTTGGCCGGCGCGGACTTCGAGGGCGTCGTTGGCCTGTTCGAGACGGCCGCCTTGTTCCTTGAGGGCCTGGACCGTGGAGGATAATTGCGCGTTGGCCTGGCGCAGGCGGCCGCGCTGGCGGCCGATGCGCACGCCGAGCAGGACAATGACCAGGCCGGCCAGACTCAGCGAGGCGATCCAGGCGCTGCGCTCATAGGGCAGATGCACGCCCACGCGGGCCCTGGTCGTGGTCGAATAATTGAGGTCGCGGTCGACGGCGCGCACTTCAAAGATATAGTCGCCGCGCGGCAGGTCGCGGTACTCCACCGATTGCGCCCGGGTGAGCCGCCATTGGTCTTCCAAGCCCATCAGGCGGTAGGTATAGGCCATGTGCGGGTCGTTGTAGTAATACCCTTCGCCGGCGAAGTGGAAGGCCAGGTACTCCTGCGGCGCCGGGCCGCGCACCAACTGGTCGGCGGCCAGGGTGTCGCGGTTGGCGACAATGTGGCGCAGGGCAATGCGGGGGGCGGCGCGGCGCGGTTGGTAGCGGCTGGCGCCACTGGGCGTGGCAAACCACAGGGCGCCGTCGCCGTCCTGGCGTATCTGCAATACATTGTCGTTGGGCAAGCCGTCCTGGCGGGTCAGGGTCTGCACCACCAGACTATCGGTCAGACTGACGCCGCCCTGGCGGTTGTTGAACCAGATATGGCCACCTTTGTCCTCGAACAGGGCCCGGATTGGGATTGAACCGAGGCTGTCGCCGGTGGCAACCTGGGTCAGGGCGTGCCCGTCCCAGTGGCTTAGGCCCTGAGCCCCGCCGAACCAAATGCGGCCGCGGCGGTCCTGGTGGATGACCTGGGCCCCACCTACTTGGTCGAAGGGGGCGAAGCTGTCGCCATCCCAGCGGACCACGCCTTGTTCGTTGCCCGCCCAGATGCGGTCTTGGTCGTCGATCAGGAGCGTTTTGATATCCTCTTGGGGCAAGCCGTGGTCTGTGGTGAAATTGACGAAGCTTTTGCCGTCCCAGCGGCTCAGGCCGGCGTTGGTGGCGGCCCAAATGTCGCCTTGGGCATCCTGCGCCAGGGCGTTGACCATATTGTCGGCCAAACCGTCGCGGAAGGTGAGATTGGTGAAGCTTTTACCGTCCCAGCGGCTCAGGCCGCCGTGGCTGCCAATCCAGAGGCCGTCGTCGGCGCTTTCTAAGAGCGTATGCAATTCGTTGGAGGGCAGGCCGTCGTCGCGGGTGAACAGGGTCATAGCGTTGCCGTCCCAGCGTCCCAGGCCGTTGGTATGAGTGGCCAGCCAGACTTGGTTGCCGCGGTCGACGTGGAGATTGAAGATGGTTTCATCGCCCAGGCCTTGTTTACCCAGGCCATCGGCCCGGGTAAAGGTGGTGAAGCTGGGGCCTTCGTAGCGGCTCACCCCCTGGTCGGCGCAGAACCACAGGTGCCCGTCTCTATCGGTGATGATGGTTTGGATCTTGTCGCCGACGAGTCCGTCGGCGCTGGTCAGGCGGGTGAAGCCGCGTCCGTCGAAACGCACTGCGCCCAGGGCCTGCTCGTCAAAGCCGAGCCAGATAAGCCCGCGGGCGTCGGCGTGGACGCTGGCCGGGGCGTGGGCCGGCAGTCCCTGGGCGCGGCTCCAGGTCTGGTAGGTTTCGCCCCGGCGCAGGGCCAGGCCGACGCCGGTGGCCAGCCACAGCCGTCCGTCTGGATCGACGGTCAGATCGCGGATATCGTTGGAGGGCAGGCCGTTGTCGGTGGTCCAGGCGTGGAAAGATTCGCCGTCCCACTGGGCCAGTCCCTGGGGGGTGGCAATCCAGAGGTGGTCGCCGTCTATTTCAAGGTCGTTGATGTGGTTGGAAGGCAGGCCGTCGGCGCGGCTAAAGGCGCGCAGGCGGGTCCCGTCCCAGCGGTGCAGGGCGGCGGCGGTGCCCAGCCAAACGGCCCCGTCTGGGGCAATGGCCAGGGCCTGGACCAAATCACCTTTGAGGCCGTGGTCGGCGGTGATGGCCTGGAAGCTGTTGCCGTCGTAGCGGCTGGCGCCGCCGTGGCCGCCGGCCCAGATACGCCCTTGGGCGTCGATGTCGACCACGTGCAGGCGCTCGTCTATTCCCAAGCCCTCGGCCGGTCCGTAGGCGTCTAGGTATTCGCCGTCGTAGCACAACAGTCCACTGTTGTGGCTGGCAAACCACATATGGCCGGCGCTGTCCTCGACAGCGTCGTACAAATTGTCCAGGCCATCGGTATAATCCAATTGCAGCCAGGGGCCCTGGTGAAAGGGTTGGTCGACGCGGATCCGGCGACCCAGGGAGAGCGATGCTTGGAGATTTAGCTGACGGCTGGAGTCCGGCTCTACGGTTATATCCAGGGCGGCGTTTCCGGGCGGATAGGTGACCCGGGCGCGGTAGGCTCCGGCGGGCAGGTCAAGGGCGAAATAACCCTGGCGGTCGGCGACGGCGACGAAGGTGAGATTGGGGTCTTCCGGGGCACTGAGCAGGACGCGGGCGGCGGGCACGGGCGTGGTATTGCCCTTCCACGAAACGGCCCCTTCGAGGCGGCCGTGGGCCAGGTCGCGGTGCGTCTGCCCGGCTGCCAGCAGGACCACGTCGCCCAGATGGAAGGCGTCGTCGGCCTTGTTGTCGCCGCGGCCCCAGGCCATGCGCGTGGTGGTGCCGTCGGCATCGCGGTCGCACAATATCACGTCCAGCCCCAAGCGCAGACCCGCCTGTACTTGGCCCAGGTCCGACAGGTCGAGGCGCCACTCGTAGTGGTGCAGCAGGCGGATGGGGTTGATGGCCATGCGCTGGGCCGCGACCTGGGCCGCCGCCAGATCGCCGTTGGCGGCGTGGCGGCGGGGGCCCCAAAGGGCCTGCTGGACCGGCGCCACACCGCTGTCGGCGTGTTGCAGGCTCAGGTAGATTTCGCAGCCGTCGTACATATTCCAGGTGGCCTGATCAAAGCCCTCGTCGGCGAAGAGTTGCGATTCGTCGACGGTTTTGACGGCGATATACAGGGCCTGTTCAGCGACGCTGTAGGCCACCTGGAAGGTGCCGCGAAAATCGGCCGGGTTGTGCGGCGGCGCGCCCTCGACGGCGCGGGCGATGAAGTGGCGCGGCAGGTGCCGCGGCCAGTCGGACAAGTCGCCGTCGACGACGATGCCCTCTACCGGCAGGGCCACGGCGGTATCGCCGCTGTGGGCGGCGGCCGGAGCGGCGGCGAGCAGGGCGGCCAGCAGGACCGCTGAGATAATTGAGCGCATGGTCAGTCAGATTTGACTGAGGGCTCCTCGGCGAGTAGCTCCTCGATGTGGGTGGTATAGGTGGCCAGCAACTCGGACGAAAAGCCCTTGTGGGCGTAGCGCACGGTGCCCTGGCGGTCAATGAAGAAGCTGGTGGGGTAATTGGCTACCTGGTATTGGCTTTGCACATTGCCGGCGGCCAGGGGTACGGGGAAGGGAAGCTGGTTGCGTTCGGCGTAGTGGCGCACGGCATTGGGGGTGTCTCTGACGGCAATGGCGATAATTTGAACATCGTGCTCGGCGTATTGCTGCTGCAATTCAATCAGATACGGCATGGCCACCAGGCAGGGCGGGCACCAGGTGCCCCAAAAATCGATCAACACCACCTGGCCGGCGTAGTCGGCCAGACGCACCAGATTGCTGTCGGGGTCGGCCAGGACAAAGTTGGGGGCGGGTTGGCCGACTATATCGGCGTAGGCGTGGCTCTCGCCCAGGTAGAGGGCTTCTTCGGCGTCGGCGGGCGGGGCAAAGCGGAAATAGTTGTCGGCCAGGTCGGGATTGAATTCGATGCGGTGGTAGGATTCGCTATAGAGCCTTTGGTCCAATTGATATGCGGCCCGGACCAGGGCGCCGGTGGCCTCGTCGAGCCATAATTGTACGGTCAGCGGTTGGTAGATACCGGCGCCTTTTAGTAGTGGACTGCGTGCGGCCAGGTCGAGCTCAAGGCGCTGAGCGGGCCGGTCGTCGACGGTCTGGCGGCCCCCGGCGCGAGCGGCGAGCAGGCCTTGGCGCAGCAGTTGATGCGGTTTTTTGCTGGTGGCCAGTTGGTGGCCCGGGCGCAAACCGGGCAGGGGCCGGCGCAGGTTGGTGTAGCTGGGTTTGCCGGCGTCCTGCTGTATATACTGGTTGAATTGGCTGCTGTAAACGGCGAACTGGCGGCCGTCGCTGTAGAGGCCGGTGAGATTGCCCGAAGTCCAGTCGACGCTTTCCTGGCGGTAGCGGGGGGCGGCCCAGGCGAAAGTGGCGGTGGTGGTCTCCAGGCCGCCGTCTATTTCCACGGTGAAGGAGTCGGCGTACGCGGTTAGGCCGGTATAGCGCTGTCTGGTGCGTTCGAGGATGGTGGGTGTTGGGATAGGAGTAGCCGCGAGGGCGGTGGCGGTTTTTGCGCCCAATTCAACGGCGACTTCGACGTCTTCGGCCTGGAAGCCCTGGCCGGTGTCGAGGTCAATGGTATAAGTGCCGGGGGGCAGATTGAAGTAGAAGCGGCCGCGGTGATCGGCCAGGGCCAGAGCCACTAATTCGCCGTTGTGGCGAGCCCTCAAATACAGATCGGGGATATCGATATGGCCGACGATGCGACCTAGTGGTGGGGTATGACCGGTCTTTGCCTGGGTGTCACCCAGGACTAGATCGCCCAGGTGTTCGGGATTCCAGAGCTTATAATTGGCAAAGCGGGCCCAGGAGACCCAGGCGATATCGCCGCTGCCGTCGTTATCGGCTACCACCAGATCAAAGCCAATGCTGGTGCCGGCTTCGAGGCGGGTAGGGTGGGTGGGATAGTGGTCGAAAACTTGCAGGGCCCATTCGTAGGTGGTGCGGTCGCCGCGGCGGCTGTAGGCCATTTTGCTGTGGGTGCCATCGATATCGCCCTTCATCAGGCGATAATTGCGCTTGCCTTTGTGGTGCGAGCCTTGGGCGGCCATGCCGAGATACTGGATGGATTGGGGCAGGTTGGGGTCTTCATCCTTCCAGGGCACGGAAAGATTGAGAGGGGGGAAGTGGCCGCCGTTGTGGTCGCCGTCGAGGTAGATCTCCACTTGATCGCGCAGGATCGGATTGTCTATTTCCACGGTCTGGTGGCTATCATCGCGCACCATGACGGCCAGATAAAGCAGTTGGTCGTCGGGGTTGTAGCCAATTTTAAAGCGGGGCTCCAGATCGGCGCTGAGGCGCAGGTTGGCGTGGTCGATATCGGTGGGCCCGTAGGCCTGGCCGTGGTTGATGACGACGTGTTCCTCCATCCCTTGGGGCCAGTCGGACAGGTCGCCGTCGATGACGATGCCTTTGAGGATGGGGGCCACCAGGGTCGAATCGCCGTCGTGGGCGAGCACGGGAACGGCCAGGGCGAGGAGTGGGAGAAAGACGATGGCTTTTATGCTAGGGCCTTTCATTCGGCGAGTAGCTCCTCTATATGTTCGGCGAATTTATCCTGCCAAAATCCTCGATAGGCGTAGCGCACGTTGCCGCGTCGGTCGATGAAGAAGGAGGAAGGGTAGCTGGCCACCTGGTAGCGTTGTTGCACGGTTTCGTCGGCCAGGGGCAAGGGGAAGGCGTCCAGATTGTGTCGGGCGGCGTAGCGGGCGACGATTTTGGGATTGTCGGGCGGTACGGCAATGGCCAAGATGGTGAAGAGGTCTTTGTTGTACTGCTGCTGCAATTCGACCAGATGGGGCATGGCCTGTCGGCAGGGCGGGCACCAGGTACCCCAGAAATCGACTAGTGGTCTAATTTTTATTATTTGATGGATGCGTTAAAAACGCCGATCTTTGAGAATGCTTGTCCTCTCTCTCTCATTCAAGGAAGTTTTTCCATGCCATCCAAACGCTACCACGTCCTATTAAG
>WLWI01003071.1_pt1 | contig 14319 bp, 15 predicted proteins | sample 6701501 | NCBI WGS metagenome assembly WLWI01 (sample SAMN12718690, study PRJNA515312) | sponge metagenome | isolation source: marine sponge | host: Mycale hentscheli | place: New Zealand: South Island, Marlborough, Capsize Point | collected 2014-11-01
ACATACATACCATTTACTTCCACAACTGGCCCAACATCTGTCTTCTAATCCATTCCCCTCCAATGGTTGAAGCTTCCAATTAGTAGGTGATGGGCTCCTCCAATAGTCTTGTTTCATTCACCTCCAAATTCCTGAGGAAACGACTCATTTTCTAGGCCTTTCGGTTAGTGAGCTTCCAGCTAGAAACGTTAACCAAAGATGAGCCACAGGCAGGTATTATTTAGAATTACCTGGTGGGGCATTATGTAGAAATGGCAATAGTTTTAACAGTTGCTATGGTTTCTAGCTCAAAGTCTTGGTTTCTCTGTGCATGCGCGTTTGTATCGGGTGCCAATTTGGCCCCTTCAAACTAAGCGGCGAGTGCCACTAATTTCCCTTACTGAATAAGGGGAAAAGTACCTGAACCGGGTGGAAAATCGTTGTAGTCTTAGCCACGCCTACGTGCGCAAGAAAAAAAATTGATCGCGAAATTACGCGTGCTATTCGACTGTGGGGCGGGGCCTCGGTTAGTTTTATCAATAATTGGTGGGCGGGAAGCTTTGAATTACCCGCGCAAGCTAAGTTAGCGGTCGTTTTTACTATTGCGAGCATGGCGGATTTTTGTGGTTATTTGTGGTGCGTGCGGGTGCGGGTGCGCGCGCGTTGCTGTGTCGCTATCTAGGCAACTGAATTGCAAGAACCCTTAATTCTATTTGCGTGATTCTTCGGGTAACCCAATATCTTATGAATCTACTTTGTTTATAGTCAGCATTTTGGGTGTGGTGGGTCAGAGATATTCAAATAATAAATAAGAAATGGGGGAACACCCTATTTTAATCGACTCTAGCCGGTAGCAAGTTATGGCGGAAAGCCAGCCACCAGTTAGTACTGAGGTGAGCACATAGCTACACGCTAGCTGATTACTATAGATCAAGTGTTTGCTAGCCTAATTACTAGATCTGTTGTTTGTTACTAGATAGTTGTTTGTTTATTAGATCCAGTCTTCACTAGCCCACTGTTTGTATAGATAACTTTTACAAAAGGGTTGAAATAAGGGAAAACACTGCTACCTACACACATGCCAAGTGCTTAGCATAGTTTTCAAGCTTAATTTTTTCTATAACTAGAAAAAAAGAAATTAATGTCTGAGCATTATATAAAAGGCATCAACTAGATAGAGGGAAACTTATGTCTGAGCATACTCATAAAAGATATCAACTAAACTGAAGAAAAAATAGAGGGAAAGTAATGTCTGAGCATGCTCACAACCAATGCACTGCTGGCAGCTGGAAAAAAGAGAGGGTAAAAGTCGTTTCTGAGCATGCTCTTAAATAAAATGAGGTTTAAACGGAGGTAGACCCAGTTAATGGAGCGGAGTGTAATTAGGTTTGGGGAGGAGCGACGAGATGGGCAGCTCCTCCCCGCCAGGAACATGCGCAGTAGAGCAACCCGCCTCGTGGTAAACAGTCCCTTTGAGCGAGCACCAAGAACGACATCAATGGAAGGAGAATCTTCATCAGGCGCTACCAGACCACCACTGGTGACCGCGGTTCCACTAGATTCCCGGGTGATCGGCGTCATCATAGCTGGATTGACCGAGCGTCTGAGGGGAGGATCCGCGACGGGGGAGACAACAACGGCCAGAGGAGAGGCGCCCACGGATACTAAACCAGCTGAGGCGAGAGATGGACCAGGGCCGAGAGAGCGGTAGGAGGAGGGCCCCAGTGGTTCATCTGAGAGAGGGACAGAAGTCATCCCAGCAGGGTCAAGAGGTATGTAGGAGAGGTACTAGGGAAGACAGAGTGGGAAGCAAGAAGGTCATGGAAGGCATAACGGGCGGCAAAAGTAGAGCAACAAAAAAAAATATATATATATTTTTTTTGTTCACAAAAAAATTTTTTTGTGTGAGTTGAGGGGAGGAATGCATAGGAACAAGGGCCAATGTATATATATATATATATATATATAGATGTATAATAATAATAAAAATAAATAATGATAATAATAAATAAAATAAATAAATAGTAGTAACTAACTAGGGTCCATAGCATGGGTAGAGCTGACCATGAGGAGGGTCGTCCCCTCAAAGTACAGGGGCAAGTGTGACCTGGTGGGGGTAAGCGACCCAGTAGGGAGAACAAAGCAAAGGGAAAGGGCATAGAAAGTGGCCCTGTAGACCAGAGTAGGGGTAAGTGACCTCGGAGCAAAGTGTGAGGGCAAGCAGATGAGTGTAAGGGTGAACGACCCTTGGAATAGAGTGTAAGGATAAGGGACCCTTGAAATAGAGCGTAAGGTGAGCGACCAAGGGTATGCGACCCTTGGAATAGAGTGTAAGGGTAAGCGACCCTTTGAATAGAGTGTAAGGGTAAGCGACCCTTGGAATAGAGTGTAAGGGTAAGCGACCCGTCGAATAGAGTGTAAGGGCAATCGACCCTCAGAATAGAGTGTAAGGGTAAGCAACCCTGGAATGGAGTGTAAGGGTAAGCAGCCCTCAGGGGGGGGGGGACCAAAGAGAGGGCCACAAGTAGAGTGATTGTTGTAGCGGAGACACCGGGGTCCGAGCCGGTTCAAATCAACAGATGCGGAGTAATCCCGAAGAGACACCAGCCGGGAAAGTGGCGATTGATAGTGAACCTGTCATTCCCAAAAGGGCACAGTGTCACTGACGGTGTAGAGCCGGAGTTGTGCTCCCTATCCGACACATCTGTAGACAGGGCGGTGCAGAGAATATTGACACGGGGCGCAGGTGCCAGGCTCGCAAAATTTGATGTCGAGGGTGCCTACCGAACCGTGTCCGTGCACCCAGAGGACAGACACCTGTTAGGGATGAGGTGGAGAGGTGTCTTGCATATCGACACAGTGCTGCCATTCAGGCTGAGATCGGCTCCGAAAATCTATAACGCCATAGCAGATGCGCTGCTATGGATCGTGATTGAGGCAGGAGCGGAAGCTATCCACTACCTGGACGATTTTCTGATAATAGGCTCACCCGACCCACATGGAGGAGAGAGAGAGCTCGAGATTGCATTAGGTTTGTGCCAGAGGCTGGGAGTGCCTATTGCAGAGCACAAGACGGAAGGCCCAGCCACCACTTTAACTTTCCTCGGCATGGAGCTAGATACGGACCTCACAGTGCGACTCCCAAGCGATAAGCTGGAGAGACTTCAGAGAGAGATCAGGTTGTGGAAGGGTAGGAGATGCAGCACCAAGCGAGAGCTGGAATCGTTGATTGGCCAGCTCCAACACGCATGTTGTGCTGTGAGACCAGGCAGGAGCTTCTTGCGCCAGATGATCGAGCTGTTAGCGGTTGCTAAAGAGCCACACCACCGCATCAGGCTTAACAAAGGCTTTAGGTCTGACTTACAGTGGTGGTTCTACTTCCTGCCAAAGTGGGACGGGCAGAGTATGATGGTAGGTGCGAGGAGAGGTAGATGGGATATCACCTTGACCTCTGATGCGTCTGGCTCGTGGGGATGTGGAGCCTTTAACTCCAGCGGAGACTGGTTTCAATTAGAGTGGCCCCAATCTTGGGAAGGAGTGAACATCATGATTAAGGAGTTGCTGCCAATAGTGATTGGGGCAGCGGTGTGGGGACAGTGCTGGAAGGGAAAGACTGTCAGGTGCTTGTGTAATAATGCGGCCACAGTTGGGGTACTGAACTCAGGAAGGAGCAAGATTGAGAGGGCGATGCACCTGATGAGAAGCCTCTTCTTCTTCCTGGCGTACCACAATATTACTCTGTGGGCGGAGCACATCCCGGGGAGGAACAATGGGGCAGCGGATGCCCTCTCTCGGAATAATTACCCCCAATTTTGTATGCAGGTGCCTCAAGCGAGCCAGTATCCAACCACCATACCAGCCACGGTACTCCAAACACTGGTGATGAGTCAGCCGGACTTGACCGAAACGAGCTGGACAGAGTTGCTCGTCACTACTTTGTGAAGGGCCTGGCGGCCGCAACACTGAGGAGTTACAAATGTGCACAGAGAAGGTACCTGGCATTCTGCCGGTCAGAGGGAGCACGACCAATTCCAACCACAGAGCAGTGTCTGTGCCGGTTTGTGGCCCAGCTGGCTACCGAGAGGCTGAAACACAAAACGATAAAGTGCTACCTATCGGGGGTGTGGTACCTACACATCAGAGAGGGAATGCCTGACCCGTTGACAGCCGGTTGCACCGGCTAGAGTATACACTAAGAGGAGTAAAACATTGCGAAGCAGAGGCGGGAGTGAGAAAGCGAGAGAGGTTGCCAGTCTCTCCAGCGATTCTCCGGAGAATCAAGTCAATCTGGGAGGGTGAGAGCAAGAGCTGGACAAGGCGATGCTCTGGGCAGAATGCTGTCTCGGTTTCTTCGGATTCCTCCGCACGGGGGAGATGACCGTACCCAGCGACCACGAATTTGACCCGTCAGTACACTTAACGAAGTCAGACATTGCTGTAGACAACCAGGCTAAACCCAGGGTCCTGCAGGTCTTCCTGAAACAGTCTAAGACCGACCCGTTTAGACAAGGTATTCATCTGTACCTGGGGAAGACAGGCACTGCGATATGCCCTGTAGCAGCAGTCCTGGCGTACCTGGCTGTTGGGAGCAGACAGGAGGGGCCATTGTTCAGGTACCAAGATGGGCGGTACCTCACCCGGCAGAGGCTGGTGACAGAGTTGAGACAAGTGTTGGATAAAGCGGGTCTAGACTAGAGCAAGTACTGTGGCCACAGTTTCAGAATAGGTGCCGCCACCACAGCAGCAGAGAGAGGTATAGGATTAAGACACTTGGCCGGTGGAGCAGCCTGGCATACTTGGAACACGTAAAGATTCCACGGGAACAGCTGGCAAACTACTCGGGTAGACTCTGCTAAGGGCGTCTACAGGAGAGAAACATCACGGTGGACTTTAACGTCATTGAACCTCATAGCAATCACTAAGTTGTGTCGTCTACATGTAAGAATTAATATATAAATAGTTAATACAATGTGTGTGGAGTGTGGGTGCATGTAGTAAGCAACAATTGCTGGGGCAGGTGGCAGGACAGGTGTGTTTGGGGGTAGGGAGTCGGCGAGCCTCCTGTTGGGGCCGAAGGGCGTGGGGTTTGCCCCACACTTGCCCTCGGGTAACCCCCATCGACACCAATGAATAAAGGGGGTGGATGTCGGAGGGGGGAATAAAGGGGCTGCTAGCCATGCCCCCCTCTGTCCTGCCTCTGCCATACCTACACAGCATGGCTGTGGATTCCAGGACAGCAGGGCAACCTGCAGGAGGTAAGAAAAGGTTAGGTCGGTTGTACAGACTAACGGGATTGGGGTCAGTGGTAATGGATACGTAGCTAACATTAAATGAGGTTTAAACGAAGGTTAGACCCAGTTAATGGAGCGGAGTGTAATTAGGTTTTGGGAGGGGCGACGAGATGGGCACCCCCTCCCCGCCCGGAACATGCGCAGTAGGGTAACCCGCCTCGTGATCAGTCCTTTTGAGCGAGCACCAAGAACGACATCAAGAAACAACTATAAAGAGAGGGTAAAAGTCGTGTTTCTGAGCATGCTCTTAAATAAACACCAGGTTCTTTTTATGAGCATGCTCAGACATGACTATCCCTCTCTTTTTTCAGTTGCTTAGTGTGTTTTAGTGTTGGAGGATGGTTAGACTAGGCTATCCTCCTCTTGTTTGCTACAGTTTGTATCTATTTACTCTAGCTATTTGAAGTCTAGTTTGTTCCAGAAATAATAGTAAGTTGTGTGTTTATAACACATAAACACAACATATTTGTTGTAATTTTTTTTGTTGTTGTGTTTGTTAGTGGTTTATTTACAGTTTTTACCATGTGTAAAGACTTCGTATTTTGGATGTATATTTGTATGTTTGTGCACTTTTATAGGAAGATTATGCTTTTGTGTTTTCTTTTTAATGTATATTCATGTGTATGCAATTGTATAAAGTATAGCAGGTGTCTTTCAGCTATTTTTTACAATTTTTTTATTATTTTGTTTTGTCTAAACAAGATTATGACAGTGAAGTTCTCGTTTCTGTTATTTACTGCTATGCTAAAGGCTAGAAACTCTTCCACAGCTATATCGGCAAGCTAAGGCCTTATACTACTCTCATAATGCTATAGAAATCATGCTAAACTGCTTGCACAATAAAAAAAATAACTGACTTGCTTCAATCAAGCAGACTGACTGGATTTTCGCTGAACTTGCTTCTCTGGAAATATCTAAGCCAATGATGACTTCAACATTTAAAAGAGCATCATTTTTTACATCCTAGAAGTGGCATATGGTAAACATTGAGCATTAAAACTTTAACGTTGTCAAACTGAAAGACGATATTTTATCAACTGCTGTATCGTTTTTCTCTCTTTTTTCTTTTTATACAATAGCTCCTTCAGTGCAAAAAAAAAGTTCTACTAAACAGAATTGAAAACCTATTTTTTCTGGTGCCTACTGTACATTATTTCAGCCCAGGGAGAAACAGCTCATTCTCTTATGATGTGTTTGTGTATTTGGAATATCATGTCATTATTTTGTGTTTGTGTTGTGTGCACATATTTACGCATTGTGCCAGTTGTATGTTTTTGTGTTTGTTCATTTGTTAATTTCTCAGTATTGTTTTACTATTTTTATGTACTAAGTATTGTACTGTATTATAAGCATTGTGTGAGAAATTGTATGTTTGTGTGTTAGTATGTCACACAGTTGCTATTGTTATCGTGTGTGTACATTTCTGTAAATTATAGTGAGTAAAATTGTATGTTTGTGTGTTTATTTACATGCTTATGTTACAGTATTGTTGTTTGTTAGCATTTTATGTATTTATTTAAAGTTGTACAGAATGTTTATATAGCATATGCAATATGCATTGCTGATATAGGAATTCATAAATTTGTTGGTGAGTTTGCATGTTAAGGTCTGATTTAAATAGCATTTTGTTTGTTTGTTTATCACTTTAATTACACATTTATTTATTTGTATTTAGAGAGATCTCCATCCTCCAGTCTCACTTCACTGGGAGCACTGCCATACATGGAGTAAGGATGTCCAGCCTGTACAATGTGCAGTACTAAAGAATAAAGTGCTAGTTATGCATCGTGATTATCACACACTTCACATCTCTACTGACCTTCACTCATGGACTTCTTCTCGTGCGCCATATGAAGCCTCGACTCTAACTACCTACAAGTCTAAGTTTGTATTGGTTGGTGGATATCATTGCTCCACTCATGAACTCACTAACTCTCTGTTGACTAGTACTACTGGTCGAGACTGGAAGCCATCGCTACATGCCATGCCTACACATCGCTACTACTCATCATCAGTTAGTGGAGGATCACCAGAGGTCCTGGTCGTGGCTGGTGGGTGGGGCTTACCTGGCAAGTACTTGGACATAGTGGAAGTTCTACTCAACGACCATTGGACGACTGCAGACTCACTTCCTTCTTCATGCTGGAACATGCGATCAACATTCCATGGAGGCAACTTCTACTTCACAGGAGGAGATGACAAGGAGAAGATTCTATTTATATGCAGTTTAGAGTCTCTCATAGCCTCTGCTAGTAATGGTAACACAAGAAGACAAACCATATGGAGGAGAGTAACCACACTTGCTGAGATCTTCGCTATCGCCTCCTATGTATCGAATCTAATCGGCATTGATGAAGATTCTACCATTAGAAGTTACTCCAACAAGACAGAGACGTGGATTGAGACTACTAGTGAGGGAGACAGACCAGAACAGAAGTATGGTGTATGTATAGCTACTGCAGTCCTGTCTACTGGACAGTTGCTGGTTGTTAATGTCAATGGAGTACACAAAGAAACTCTGTCAGGTTAGTGTAAGCAAATAACAGCATCTCTAGAAAGCCATCTTGCCTTCAGTGATATTGGCTTCTCTTTAAAATGTCCCATTTATAGATTATATGGGAATCTAAAGTTAGGTATTAAAAAATTGTACTACAATAAAACTAGAATATTATTATTTATTATTAAGTCAATTATGTTAAAACTAAATATTTATTATATTATTAAGGGTGCCCGCACACCGCCTACGCAATTTTTTGTTGATGGTTGCTATGCACGATTACTACTATTGTATACTTACAGGGGCTTCTCCACTACAACACAAGGACAAAGTACCTGCCGAAGGAGCCGCTCACTAATTTTAGAGCGAATCTGGAGGAAATATCGGGGCCTGGTTATAAAACTTTGGGGCACTTTTTTGGAGCGGTGCGGTAAGTTGGAGCTCCGCAATTCGGTGCACTACTAGCCAAGCCGATACTCTACTGCAAGGAGCCATCCCGCAGTTCTTATCAAAGAATTCTTCTGATTGGTCCCCTAGCCCTAGTCCTAGCCCTCGCGCGGCGCTATAATTGGTCACGCGCGGCGCTATAATTGGTCACATGATTTGATTAACCAATGAAATGAGTTTTTTGATAAGAACTGCGGGACTGTAGACTGCAAGACAGCGAGTTCTTATCCATTTCAATATTACTTTATGATATATTCGCAATTTTTTCTATTTATAAGATATTGAAAAATTCTCGCTGTAGTGCAGTTCATTTTTTTTTGGTTTACCCGTGTATAAAATTTTGTGTCGTTCTCATTATTAGATTCCAAGAAAAACTGACCCAAAATTTGGAACTTTAATTCCACTCGCAATTCTTAAGAAATAGCCCCACCCCCATATCTCATACTGCAAGTACGCGAGCAATTTTTTTAAAAATTAGTTTGTATTGTTTCTAAAAAGAGCCCGCCTATATCAAGAGTAAACAAACATCAATACAACAATAATAAGAGAGAGTCTGAAGAGAGAGCAGTTTATTGGAGATAGCCAAAGGTGAAGGTATTACATTTGCGCAGCTTGGGAAGTCTTCGCTCCGCAGAAATCGAGCCTGGTGGATCCATCCACTTGAGTTCAGGTGCGCATAGTCCGGAGAACGGCTACTGGTGGAGAGGCAGCCTGATGCAACTTGCTGCGCGAGCTCAGATGACGTATGGAGAGTTGCTGTAAACGAATATGAGACAACAAGAAGCTAAACTAAAACACCACAACTTCGCAAAGTATACTTCTGCTATTACTGCGCGATTGTTTCTGCTCGCGTATTATCGAATGGTGGGGTATTGGCGGGGAATAAATTAATGTACGGATCTACAGGCGGTGCGCGTTGCTATGTGCGGGCACCCTTAAAGCTACCTAACAATAAAGTCAACTATGAACTTGACTCACATGTCTTGTTAAGTGCTATAGATTTGTTGTTGGACATATTTAAAGACTCTGATACTGAAACTTAGTTCATTTGGTCATGTTAAATTCAAATCTACACAGTACAATGCACTCACACAAGAGAAGGATTTTGCATCTTACTTGGTCAGTCCAACTGCAGGTGTCTCATCTATTACTACAATGCCATATTTGTCACAGATATCCATCAGTTCCTCAGAGTTTGGGTAAACTGCAGTCCTAAATGAGTTGGCTCCCAACCACATCAGAAGGTTTATATCTTTCATGTTAAGAACATTATCAAATCCTCTACCTCGTACCTAAAATAATGACAACAAAGAAAATATATATTTCTAATAATACATATGGTCCATTGAGGCTGTACTAACTGACATCTGAATCCTCATGTCTCCCTAAGCCATGGAAGTAGAAAGGTTTGTTGTTGATAAGAAACTTGTTGTCTGAAGTCACAGATACTGTCCTGATACCAAAAGGTTGCTGGTATATATCAGTTATTCCAGATGATGACTTTAAAGTGACCTGAAATGCATACAGGAACCCTGGAGTGTCACTCATGGTCCATGGCCACCATAAAGATGGAGATGTAACTTGAAGTGTTCCATGAGCTACAGCAATCCTATTAGTTCCTGGTGGTGGTATTGTTCCATTGGAAGCAGCTGCTATATCACCATTCCTAGTCATGACTGATATGCTGTAGGATGATCCTTCAATAAGAGCTCCACTAACCTGTACCACTAAAAATTAGCTGTGGAAAAATTTTGGTTTAAACACTTACAAATAAATCAAACTTTATTTGAGCTTCACTTTGGTCCTCATTTAGAGAAGAGATGATAGTCACATCCTCCAGGCTGATGTCAGTTGGGACAGTGTATAGTTTTACCGGACGTAGAATCCCAGCATAGTTAGTAAAATCCATCTGAACATTTTGAGTGACTGTTTCATCATGGAAGGTAAGAGTACCTTAACAATAAGAATGATACAACAAACAGTAATTATTCTCCATGATGCTTCCAACTAGAATTCACAGCAACACTATGAAGAATAAGTATATTACTTGTTTATGAATTACACTTCTTGTAATATACATTCATAGTCATGTATGAAAATTGATTGTGCAATGGTGCTGTAAGTACGAAAAGTGGAACAAAAAAATAGACCATTGACAGAAGAATTGTTCAAGTTCTTTAAAGCATGTTCCTATCCTAGAGGGGTTTTTTTACTCTGAGTCCAAAAGTAAATTATCAAGAGACTAGCTCACTTACTTGATGTATAATCTAAGTAAGAATTTTTTCCCTCACATACCAGGAGGTACAGTGGTAGGAGACAGAGTATTGTTGGCAGCCACAGTGATTGTGTTAGGTCTGTCGGAGTGAAGGTGAGAAGTTATATTTTTCTCAAATGGTAAGTGACCTCCACTGTGTGTCATTGCTAACTTTCCATTCACCCACTACAAAATACAGATATTGAAACTTCATTAGCTATTCAATTAATCATTTGGCTGTTATCATAATTATTTCAATTTCCTTCAATCACGTCACTGTCTCCATTTTTACTTTATGAGTTGCCTCACTCTTCATAAGTTCTAAGTTTCCCATTATATATTGCAATCAGCTACTTTGTGCCCATCAAAAATATTTTAATAGTAATTTTAATCAATTAGCCAAGTCAGTATTCTGGGCACCTTCAGGCCAATCAACAGATATAGTTATTTGCTTCACTCACTATTTGTGACTCACCACTACTGCATTGTAGTTTATACTGGCAAACTGAAGTTTGATAACTTTTGAATTTGCCATCCAAGATTCAGGAATCCATACTTGCCTGTCATACCACACCCATCCTACAAAGTCACGAAGGCTAGTATTCTGTGTAATATCATTAAAACTGGATGGCACTGGCATTAGAACAGTGTCTCCACTCTAAAATAAGTATAAGATTTACATTGAACTGACTGGTTGTTTAGGCACATTTGAAAATAAAAATCTATTCAATAAAATTAAAAAAAAAATTGTATTTTATCAGAAAAAAAAAAAGTGGCATTAAGCAAACTGATCACTCTTTATCTATATGTGTAGCAACCACTATGGCCTTGATAAATCTTTTGTCCTTGAACTACTGCTAAGTATAAAACATACCTTCCTAAGAGGCTGCTCATACCACTTTTCTTCAAATCCAGCATTTCTGTTTGCAGAGTAATCTGCTCTGAAATGCCATAAACCATCAAGTTCTTTGATTTCCCTAGATAGAGATTCCCTGGGGTAAAGACCCCACACACCATGACAGTAGAGAATTAAGCTTAACCAAATTACGAAAGACATTGCTCACTGACAGAGTAGCAGTGCTGCACAGTGAGCCCCACCCACTGTACAACAGTGTGGTGGCGAAGCCGTATGGTAAAGGGATAACAACAGAATATACATGGTAAAGGGATAACAATAGAATATACATGGTAAAGGTACGACATTTGCACCGGTCACAATTAGATGGATTATGTGTTGGGGGGGAAAAAATGTCTAGTAGTAATACAGATTTATTAGAACTTTTGCGTGTGCTAGACCACCCAAAGGCAGTGTACTTAATACAGAGGAGGTTTTCTAGAGATACTAGAAAAAGGCCACAAGAGAAGGCAAGCACTTGTGCACTCCATGTAGCTCTTTATATTACTATTAGTGATGAATGTACTTGTTCAGAATGATGACGTAGGAGTTGCATCTCCAATACTCTATTATGATTCTATGGTAGACTTGTGTATGCACTGTAATCGCACAGTTACCTTGTGCACCTCACTGGATCATGGCTGCCAGCGGCCCACATCAAAGACTGCTCTCCCCCACAGCTGTGGCTCTGTGTCCACTCTGCAAGACCTAATCAACGCAGTTTCCATGTCTTCTTTCATTTCAGTGAGTAACATATCATCAACAGCCCTCCACAACATTCTGATTCTGATTGAGCAGAACGTACAGTATCTACTACCCACCACAGTGGAACATTTTTTGAGTAACATTGAGGAATATTCTGTTAAAGACGACTGGTGCAGGTTTTTAATTGACTGCATTAAACTGCGATTAAATAATTTAAACTCTCGTCCCCTAAAGAAGGAATCTGTGGGTAAATTTCGAGATGGTTTATTAAGAAAAGACGAAGGGTTAGGGTCTAGCTCTAAAGGATCCCAAACCACGCCAGAAAACCCTGAGGTAATGATTATTGATGACTCAATGGAAGACATCACAGATGATGTTAAAGAAAGCAATGAAGGTGTGGGTGAAGTTAATGTGAGTAAGCTTGAAACAGCCAAACTGGAAGGGAAGAACAAAACTGAACCATGCCTAGAAGTAACAGATAGTCCAAGTAGAGCCGAGTCTCTTACTGATGGAGATGTTACTTTACACTCTGTGTGTGCAGAAGTTTCTTCAGAAATCATAATCTTAGTAAGTTATTTTATGATCATCATAACAATTGTGATTTTATTGACTACAGGCAACCAAGATTTATGAAGAGTGGGCATTATATAAGGTAGAGATAGTGTAAGAATTCACAACTCATCATGATTGTTTACTTTTGTTATAGCCAGCTAAACAGGTCGAGTTTGAAATGCTTTGTTCCCTTAGTAACAATGAGGTCAGAGGACGGATTGAAAGATCGATCATTATTAATATGCTTATATGCTTACTGTTGCTTTAGTTTTCATCTTGCGTGAAGATGCTCGACTGCTCCAAGTTATCAGCGCAGTGCATTACAGGAATCAGTAAAAATGTGTGGACCACATAATCAGCAAGTTATTGTGTACCTATCCTTGTTTGTTTCATGTAGATTTCTTCTCTGAAGTTTGAGCTGAGTTACCACAGCAGCGTAGCTCTAGTCCAGACTGTGTTGTTGCCAATAGTGAGGGATAGCGTAATGAAATTATCTCTGAGCTATCGGGATTTTTTATGTTTTTGTTTTTTAGATTATTGATTTGGACCAAACTGCCTCAAGGGATGTTGTGTCCAGTTTGTGTACTCTGAACTCAGCTTATCCTGACTGTCTCACACAAGCTCTCTTCTTACCTCTCATCCTACATCAGAAATTTGGTTGGTACATATTATTAGAAATGGTTCTTTGGTTATTGTGTGTGTGTGTGTGTGTGTGTGTGTTCAGGTTCTTTCCACAGCAGCCTGATAGTGAAAGTCTTTGAAGACTCAGCTGCGAAACAGCAGTTGGAGAATGTGTGGAGGTAAGGGCAGAGAAGAAGTGTCTGCTATCACGTGACAATCTATACAATTACAATCACAGTGGTCATGGTATGTTTTCTGAACTGAGTAGTAATACTCGTGACATATTCCGAATACATGGGTGTGTGTACATGTGTTTGTAATTTAGATATTTGGTGGACAGTGATAAAGAAAGTGTTAATGGTATTTGAAAGACTCCAGTTTGGCATATTTATCAAATGATTCTGATTTCCTTACTAGCTCCCCAAATCTGGACCGAAGACATAGTGGTTCTTGTTTTGTTTCTGGTCCAGCAAAAGGTGACATTAACGCCCCAGTCTGTATCCAGTCTGATTGGCTCGTTGCAGAGGTCTTCCACAAATCTGCACAAGAGCTCTAAGTTTGCTAAACTTATGGTGGAATTGTGCAAGTCCCAGCTCTACAAAGAACTGGTGAGTCCGAAGATTTGACGGCGAGTTTCATGATACTTTAGTGTAGGAGAATATAAATCGTAACGAGCGACTACTAATACAATAATAAACCCGGAGTGTCTAAATTTTGAAGTCAGTGGTATGTACAATAAAAAGCATTTCATGACCTGCTGAGTTGGCAAGTATTAGGGTATTATCAAGTATGTATAACTTAAGCTTGTTAGAAATAAAACAAATTATTTGCATACAAAATATAAAAATATTTCATCTAATTACTTTAGACCTGCCCCTGAGTAGTTTCCCTAGCACTAGCACACAATGACTAGTTTTACTAGTGATGTGCTTAGAGCACAAATGGCGAGCAAGCCTAAAGACTATACTATTTTTATATGAATGATTTTGACTTCTAACACTGAAGCTACTGAAAATAAGGTCCAGTTTTTAAATTTCGCATACACGGTAAAGGGATTTCAGTGCCATAGTAACAACTC
>WLWI01003072.1_pt1 | contig 14319 bp, 7 predicted proteins | sample 6701501 | NCBI WGS metagenome assembly WLWI01 (sample SAMN12718690, study PRJNA515312) | sponge metagenome | isolation source: marine sponge | host: Mycale hentscheli | place: New Zealand: South Island, Marlborough, Capsize Point | collected 2014-11-01
TTAGTAGCTAATTGTTTTTAACCTCAATAATTCTGTCCAGTCAACATTATTGTGCAAGTACTGGTATAATGTATTAGATCCACTGTGAGAATTTAACAATGTGAAATTACCCACCCATTGACTAGAACATTTCACAAGACATTTTCCACGCACACGCACGCACACACCTCCTCTGATGAACAGCCGTGCCATTGGGCAACTGAGTATCGTACACCAGTCGGACTATCTCGGCCAGCGACACCTCAAACTTCTTGATCATCTCAGTGATCTTCTCCTTCTCCTGAGAGATGTCCTGCTCCATTCCTTTAGAGTCAAAGTCTATCCACTTCACCAGGGACGCAACCTCAGAGTACATCTGCTTCTCAAACTGCTCCAGGTTTGGCTTCACGCTAATGGAGCACACACACACACACACAAACAATCCAGTGTGGAGTACACATGGCTAGGAAACTGGTACACAGTGCACATATGGATGTAGGGACACTGTAAGAACAGCCACTCTAAGCTGTACTGTATTTCCTTGTTGGCACAGTTAACCCAAACTGTTGTAATATATTTATGTCTAAAACATGATATCCAATATTTTGTAAAAAATTCTTCCTAGTACAGTGCATATCCATCATTCTAATCCAATTAAATAACACTTATAGTAGTAATAATAGTAGTACTCAAAAAAAGGGGTAGGTGGGAAAAAGATAGGTGTGAAATAAATTACAGTGAGCTAATTTATAATCTGTAGTTCCCTCTCTTTAGAAACAGTTCCATAGTACAACATTTCACTTAATGGTCATTGCCTGGTCTTTCTATCTAAGCTTCCCTCATACACACACACACACACACACACAAACAAACAAACAAAAAAAACAAAAAAACAAAAACAAAAACAAAAAACAACAACAAAAACACAAACACACACATCGAACAAAGCCAACAATTGTACTACCCCTAAACTACTTTTTTTTCCTTCTCCATGCATCCTACAACCCACAGTTAAATATAAGTTGTATCTCACTTAGGGTCCCTGTCCAGAAGGTCCTTGGTGAGACACTGGTGGGTGGTGGACACAGCAGAGTCTAGCTGTCTCAGCAAGGTCGTCACCACAACAACCAGGTCAGTCTTCTTGTGCCTGCTGCGGTATTGTTCACTGCCAAAGTCCTGCAGTGCAGCTAAATAAACAAGCAAACAAAAATAATAATAATAATGTCTTAATTATATCCAGATATAAAAAGGATATTCAAACAAAGTGAGAAAAACAAACTTAATCAAACGAAGTTATACTTGAATTAATAAAGTAACTATGTACTACTCTTTGCGGGTAAAGAACTGGTATTTAACGTAATTTTAAACTGTACCATAATGTACAAATACAAAATAAAAGCAAAAACTAGATGCACCCGAGGATATAAAAAAAAAGTTTATTCACAAATTTTAATTTACCAAACATACCCCAATCACATTTAAACATCATGTGGAAAATTTGGCAAGTAGAAATATCATAAATGTACTGTGGTCTATGGACCATCCATTGCCTGTATGTATTCGTACATAAATGTTGTGTGTGCATGCAATGTATCAGGACACACCCACCATGAATGAACTTCAGTTGAGTGGCGATACTCTTCTGGTGGGTAATGAGCTTCAGATAGAGACCCTCCCCAGCCTACACACACACACACACACACACACACACACACACACACACACACAACATATTTGCACATGTTACAAGTAGTGCCCACCGATAATGTATGTATTCCTGTACATGAACTTCAAAATGCCACTTGCTTGCATGTATTTCATGGCATGTGCAATCTGATGGATACTTACCTGTCTCACCAGAGTGCCTCCTCCTCCATTGGGGGCGGGACCAGAGATGGTCTGAATGGTAGAGTTTCGACCTTTGTCCTTGGTGGACTTGGCTCTCGTTTTGCTGTACAATGCAAAAAAACAATAAGTTGATTATCATTGCACACAGTGTCATATAAAAATCCGAATTCAATACTGTAAAATGGGAGTGGCAATGCCCAGTATTTATTACCTTGAATCATAACATTTCGACTAAACCATCAATACCATTTATGTAAAAAAAAATTTTTTTTAACCACACCCAAAGCCATTTACTGCTGTTGTCTAGTTAGATATTCCTTCCACAGTTAGAGTACATCAGCAAGTGAAGGCCTTGTTGTACAACTCCTTAAATGCTACAGGAATGGTGCAAAACTACTCATACTAAGATCTGACTAGCTTTGATGAAGCTGGCTGACTGAAGTTCTGACTGGCACACAACACCACTCAACCCTGGTCCCCCCAGTCCTAGACATTCTGCCAGGTACAGTTGGATCTCAGGTAACATTGTACACTGGTGAAGGAAACACGAGTAGAACATGACAGCCTAACAACCTGGAAGTTAAATACTTCAATATTTTTATAAACTCAAAAGCTAAGTATGTATGTATGAGCCTGACAAAAAATTGGAAATTTATGCTGGATAAAGAATTTTTTTTTGTATTATTATTATTTTCTACACTTCCTAGAAGCAAGGCAATTAAGGAGGAAAATTAAAAATGTAACACAGTTGACCAAAATGGCTGTATTATATGAACTGTCTGTTCTGCTTTTTTCTAACAGTAACTATCATTCTATGCAACAAAATTCAGAATTATTTTAAGCTTGTTTTTTTTTTTGTGTGTGTGTGTGTGTGTGTGGGGGGGGGGGGGGGGGGGGGGGGGGGGGGGGGAGGGTTTTTTTTGGGTGGGGGGGTTAGATTGTGGGGGTGGGGAGGGGGAAATGTCACTTTGGTCTTGTGATGATATAATTCCAGTGTGTGTGTGTGTGTGTGTGTGTGTGTGTGTGTGTGTGTGTGTGTGTGTGTGTGTGTGTGTGTGTGTGTGTGTGTGTGTAACTTACCCCTTCTGTTTCTTCAGAGTGAGGGACATGGCTGTATCTCTCTACTCGCGAGAGATGAGGAATAGACACGACTTAGGAATCAGCAGCTGTCCTTCAAACACTATGACAAAACAAAACGCAACAGCTTACCAATACTGCAATTAGAAGAAATTTCACTAATAATTAATAGAAAATACAACATGCCCCCAAACTGTACCATGTAACTAAAAACATTCTCATTATATCCTCTACAGCAAAACATGCATCCACAACTGAGTCTAGCCATCCGTACAAATTAGCTTGTATTGCTACAGAAAACAATAACAATTATTACTGGTAAAGGGTCGCACAAACAATATGGTGTAATGGGAGACTACACTAAGTACACATTTATACACTAATGTACACGCACGTAAGTAGGTGTGGATACAAGGAGTGACATCATTACTGTAAGTAATTACAGAGTTCACTTACACCTGCAAGTATTTGCTTGCTTTCCTAAGCAGAAAAATAACTTTCAGTGCACGTATTTCATCAGTCTGCGTGTGTGTAGGCTAAAGGTATACTAGAACTAATGCCTTGGCAGCTGAACAGCCAACAAGTGCAATACAATTTGTTAATGTTGTTAACAGGAGACAACATCCCACTAACACATGTGTATCTACCATGTTGATTAATAGTTAGCACACAACACTATTACTAGTTGTATTGCACTGATGGTTAATTGGCGAGCGAGACAGTATTAGGGATTAATGCAAAATTGGGTATATGTTATATATAAGTATGTATGTATGGATGGTACGTATGCCTCTTAAACACACACGCGGATTCCTTTTTTCTCCTAAAAAAACGGCTTTTTATGCTTGACCCCAGTTTCTTAAGCAAGTCTTACTTTTAATTTAGGCTCAAAATTGTGAGAGAATTCCTGCGAAAACGCTTGTTTTCCAAGTCACAAAAAGTTGCTGCGGCTGGTTACTATGACATTGAAGACCCATTACCAGACAATTTTTTTTTTTTTTCACTCGCCATTTTTTTTTGTTTTGTTTTTAAAGCTGCTTAAGTGCCGCTTGTTGGTTGTCAAGAGCCACTGGTAGTCAGAATGGCTTCTACAGAAGCTACCACTACTCGGGGAAAGCTGAGATAAGTACATAATTTCATATGTGTTAGATAAAATTACTAGAATAACTCTGGCCTAATTTTTTTTTTTGTAGCTGAGAGCTTGTTCAAGAGTTACTGGTAATAGAAGTAGTCAGAATAGCTTAAATTTGTTACTAAAGAGTTAATCACTACTCAGGAAATTAAGGTAAGAAAGTAGTTCTGCTATTTTTGCTGTAATAAATGGGCAACTGCGATATACATGTATAGAATGACCATTTGAATAAAAGCTTCTTGAGGTAAAATATAACAATATTATTGTAGTTTTATGCAACCTGTTAAAAATCACATTGGAGAGAAGCACTGCTCATTCCAAGATATACAATAGGAGTAATCTCAGTACACAGATAGTAGTGTCTATGAGTAGATATGATGTATGCTGCATCTACAGTATGTATATCACACACACACACACACACAACAAAGGCACGATACTCTTCCATGGTGTCGTATAGCACCAGATTAAATAAAGTGCCCTTTATATAAGGGGACATTCCTGTCTGATACATGCCATCCAACAAGAAAATAACACAATCTACAGTAACACCGCCTGGATACTAGCACGGCTCTGTTGTCATGGCAATGAGCTCATGGCTGGTGGCCAAGTGCACCAAGCATGTGCGTGCAAACGAGTATGTGTGTATGTGTGTTGAAGGTAGAGAGATGAAGTGAAGGATAACAACAACAACAACAACAACAACAACAACAACAACAACAAAATTGTACATCGTGTCGTGTGTAAACTTGTACAACTGAATAAATTACAAGCTTTCAGATATGCATCACCCTTCAGACTTCCCAATGACATCCTGGAGGAGAAAAGGAGAGAGGAGGGGAGGGGGGGGTGGTGATAGATGTTGAACCTCACCAGCCACCATCCTCTTCCACCCACACATATCCTAACCCATCCATACCTTGTCTCCATGAACCACCAGCTGTGCCAGTCTTGGACTGGCCCAACTACCAGTGGCAACTCTTAATTAGATCAAGTCTCCATGGCAACTGGTCTCATTAGGGTAAGGATGACAAAAGATCCCATACTAAGAAATGCACAAGCATTGGTGCTACAATATGCTCTAATTAGGAAAGTGCCCCTAGGGTGCTACAACGAGAGCTACATGTAGCAGTCACTACAAAGACCAGGTCCTTAGTTGGTCAAAGACACCGTTGAATGGATATATGCACCAGTCCCACTCAAAGAGATGGGCAGCTGACTGCCTCAGACTCCTTAAGGAATGCAATCAACCCGTTATTAAACTTGATTAAGTGCCTTTCAGTTTGCACTGCACCAGACCAGGTATTCCAGACAAGCAGACAAAGGTATGCATCCTAGGAAGCTACTAGTAATTACAGCTTGGGAAATTGTATTCGAATGGTAAAAAAATATAATAATAAATAAATAAATAAATAAATAATTAATTAATTAATTATTAAATAATTCTTTTTTTTAGTATACACTACAGTCTATCATACTGTAAGTGAAATGTATATAAGGTGAAGATGAAGGTTACACTGAGCCCATAGGTGGTTTCACATGAGCCCTAGTTTCTGTACGTGGTCCATTACATAAATTCTTACTTCTTAACAATTACATTAGGCAGGACATCAGAACATTAGGAAGTAAAGTCCTTGACTAGTTGCCCAGTGTATGAAGTAGTAACTGAATCACACACTCACATGCACACTATGGTGGAGCTATACCTAACCCTCCACAGTCTCCCCAACCTTGGGTAACTCTATTCACAGTTCTGTGAACACAGACATTAATTACGTAAGTACATCACTACTTGTATTTTATTTTGTTCACACCTTTACAAAGCCTGCCTGCCAGCTGTCTGATGGACCAGTTGTTTTGTTTTGTTTTGTTTTAACTTTTTGTATGCACAAGTTGTTAATTTAACTGTTGCAATATTGCACCTTGGGTGTCTTGGCTTAGAGGGACAAGGGCAGCCCTCACCCACAGTTTCCTCTCCTCTGTCATCCTGTAAGGAAATCTCTACCGGCACCTAATCAGTCAGGATGCCAACATCAGACATTGTTGACCCTACTCCCCTCTGCCCTCTTCTGGAGAAATATGCTTTAGTCACCCCTTGGTGAACTCCAGGTGTGCGTACATGGTGTAATTAAAGAACATGTGTATAAATGTTCACACTTGTCAAACACACAAATATGTGAAAGTGTGTACACAAGTGAGCTAAACAGACAGTGAGCATCACCATGACAGAACAACAAGCTAACATCAAGGTCAAACTAAATATTGGGTTGGTACGCTTGCATTCTCCTGTCAACTGTGCCGTGTTTATCTTCTTCCTTAACTCTTCTGTACCTCAACAACAACAACAACAACAACAACAACAATAACAACAGTGTGTACAATTCATGAATAATTAATTAGCTGGACGGGTTGGCAAAAAGCACCGCCGTGAACTGGTTGGGTAAAGTGTCGTCACATTCAGCACAAGGCAGTTAGGAAACGATAACTATTACCATGACACCAGCAGGAGAAGTCGGCAAGCAAAAGTTGATTTAAAAGTAAGGCAATAGATTCACACAGAGCATAAACCAGGGCAGAGACACTGAGTGAGTAGCAGACAAAGAAGAGAAGGGAATCCACGACTCAAGAAGAGCTGAAGAGAGGAAAGGGCTCGAGAAGATAAAGAGCAGGAAAGGGAAACTGATGCAGCTAAACGAAGTGGTAAAGGATAACAACAATAGATAAAAATACCTTACACTACTGCATCCTAATGTGCAGAGTTAGTACAACTCTGTAACGAGGTACTTGCTAATTATGGTTATTATTATTTTTCCCCATAGTGTCATCACTAGCTTAGATTAGATCCATCTCTACTGTACATTGATATCTCATAGCAATGCAATCACACACACACACACACACACACACACACACACACACACACACACACACACACACACACACGTTTCCAGCCATGCATAATGTATGGAAACAATATCCACTAGAGAATCCAGTAAGGAATAAATTAACTTCCACATTCATTCACTAAGAACAATAGTGTCGGAACACACACACACACACACACACACTTCCTAGTGGTACCACATGTGCAGCAATACAACCATGACCCACCCACCCACACGTTCAAAAAGCTCCTACATACATTTTGCATTCTGACACACCACTTCATCAAATTATAAGTGCTATACACCACCACTGAAAACTATTGGACTTCAGTAAGTGCCCTCCCCCATTATTACCTGAAGAGATAACCAACTTGCATGCTACTATACATAAGCATGCACACCCCATGCACACATACATACATTCACACACCTGCAACACCTCATGCACACATACATACATTCACACACCTGCAACACCTCATGCACACATACATACATTCACACACCTGCAACACCTCATGCACACATACATACATTCACACACCTGCAACACACCTCATGCACACATACATACATTCACACACCTGCAACACCCCATGCACACATACATTCACACACCTGCAACACCTCATGCACACATACATACATTCACACACCTGCAACATACCCCCTGCACACATACATTCACACACCTGCAACACCTACAGTAGATCACACTCCTTAAGATCATTAATCAGACCCACAGGTTTGAATATGACCTCACTGACTCATACTAGCACGAACACACATACATACATCGGTTGACTACATAAAAGGAAGATGGAAGACCTACATACTCCTGAGTGTATGGACACCTGATGATACAAGCTGCCACAGTGTGGGAACTTGTCCTACAATCCATAACAATTCCAGAAACTAAATGTAACAGAACCGTCTAGCTCATGTCACTGGACAGTGTGATGTAACCCTCATGGAGAACGGGCCAGTTAATCTCCTGTGATGATATAAAGGAGGATCAAACAGTTCTAAAATAATTACGATCAAATAAAGTAATAATTACTATCAAGTCTACTACGGATATTTCAATTTAGGACGTCATCTGTATCCACACAAACGGTCGGCTCCGAGCCTGTTTACAAAATGAAACTGTATCCCGGACACAGCATGTGTTCTGAGGATTGACAGAGAGTATCCACATGGACTGCTAACACTGCAGCAGTCACTTGCATGCTGGATTCTATATTGTTTACCAGGCCATGAAGAGTGTTAGGAGAATATTCCTCCCACGATGCCAGTAAACACTTGAGATAACACTGTGACAGTATGACCAGTGGCTTGGCTCGCTGAGTAACTCACTTAACTCAATCAACTGAACTTGGATATAATACGCTAGAGGCAAGTTAGTTCAACATGTGAGAGATGACGTGCACCATAACTCCAACTACGTACGTATTTATGGCCGGTCTAGTGAATTATGAAGTAAATTATGAACACAGATGTAGGGACATCTATTAATGAAGGATCAACTCTGAGGCTGTATGAATTGCCCGTGTACCTGGTCACAAATAAAACACAACTACAGCAGTTCAATGGGCAGAGTATAAAGCCATTCTTAATATAAGTAACATTACAATATGTGGTGATGCAATAGATCATTTTACACATTATGGGATACAGTAAACCTCGCCAGTCTGCTTGTGCGTACTCTATTCAGTCTATCATACACTAATTTCTGTAGATGAACTCTTGATTCTTTTCCAATGGTAAGACTGACAGAAGAGAACCTTAACACTCTGAAGATGTGCTGAAGCATATGGTAAGTCACTTCCCAACCTCTAAGTGCACACCATAAGAGGGTTATATAACTCCTGTCAATACACCTCTCAGATAAAATGTATTATAAAATACACTTGAAGCATCTAAACAACATTTCAGTCACTACCTCACAGCAGATATAGACTAACAGATATGGTAATAGACATATCCAATTAAATCACACGGAACATCAGCCACTACTACTTTATGTCTACCAGACTACAGCTTGCAGCCTAATATCTTCAATTCATTACAAGTATCTCTCAGTCAGGTGAGCGGGGCTTATGACCTAATAAGAAAGACAATTCCTGGCAGCAATATGTCCACGGGCCAATACTATACATGTACACCTGTTGTGCACACAGATAATGTAAATGTGACAAGAATTATAATCTAAATTCTCCAATTAAAGTAATCGACCAGCCTGGGTGAGAATGGCAGCGAGAAGATGAACGTGATCTGTACCAAATAAGGGAACATCCCTAACAGTCTGAGAGAGAGAGAGGGAGAGGTGGCATGTGAGGTAGGATATCGCGAAAGTCACACTTGAATTGAAACACACAAACATTGGACTAACTGAATCAAGCTCCAGCCATGACAAACACTCGGGGTGGTGGGAAGGTGAGGATATGGTGTGTGAGGGCAGGCCTGTTGTTGTACATCCTCCACTGTGTCACTCCTCCTGACACCTCTTGTCTTATTATAGGGGGAAGAAAGTGTCGTAGTTCATAGTTTGGCTAAGAGTAAGAGGCTACAAGGAGAGGCCTTACAACTTGAGGACCACACTGGTCCAGTTGATGTTAATACAAGAAAAATATAAGAAGTTGACAGACATGTTCTGTCCTGTCAAAACAATTTTCCATTCAGGAAATAATCATTTGCTTCACCTTCCTGTTGTCATTGAATGATAAACACTGGATGCCCTTCAGTGAAGATGTGGACAATCCCGCCCACCAAAACCAGTGAACCTTCATAAATACAGCCGACCCAAGAATGAACACACACACACACATGCACCAGACAACATACAAACATAACACACTTACATACATACATACACACACACACACACACACACAGTAAGCATTACCACTTGCTCAGGCAGAGCTCACTCACGATGCACGCGCACTCACAAACAAACACGCATACCAGAAATATCTTACCAGAGAAAACAACATTCAGAATTGTTAAGAACATTACAGTATCACTGTCTAATAGTACAGCCACACTGAAATATACTTACTTGGCTAGACATGAGCAACCAAGAAAAAGAAAAAGAGACAAAAAAAATTAAACAAAACAAAACCACTGCTGTTACACACACTTACATTTTTCGTATCATCTTCATTGCATACACTCTAATCTCCTCAGCAACACTGAAAATGGACTCCTTATCTCGCTAGCGGTTTAAACAAACTTTAGAAGAAACCATCACACTATTAGTAAACTTATCGTACTCTGCGACTTTTTGGAAACAACAAATCGTAGTAAACAGTGAAAATGCACATCACATTGAATACACACAAACACATACGCACTCACACCAACGCATTATTCACTGGTGTGTTGGCCCATTACTGTATCTAAGAATTTGTACTTGTAATCTCAAAAAAAAAAAAAAAAAAAAAAAAAAAAAAAAAAAAAAAAAAAAGAGGTTGTACACACAAATATAATATCTCTCTCACACAGTCTATCTCCTTGCCAATTAAAACTGTTGTCATGAGAACCACTGGGTGTTTCAGCCAGACATGATCGCACACACAAACATACAGACAATCTAATAGATATACCAAATGAGCCCTTGCGGACTAGCCAAAAACATCAACGCGTACGTATACACACAAAGAATAACACAAACAACTACAACTGGACCACAAAACTAGTCTGCCTGGATCATACACACACACACACACACACACACACACACACACACACACACACACACACACACACACACACACACACACACAGCGTAGCAGGAGTGTAACAAGTGTGTTACATGTACATACGTACATAGACACATGTCACCACACAGGACTAGTCACTAGTTAATGATGGGTTGACCACAAGACTTCTCACTACAATGTGACAATGACAACCACAATATCAACAATAAACAACAACAACAGCTCATTACTAACGCCTGCACCGATTCATTCAAAAGTACGTGTGAGAGTAAACGAACCTTGATAAAAAAAGTTTGAGCAGTAATAGATCCTATCAATACATGTCCACCACTCATGCATTGGGTATAGTTAGTATTTTTACACCAAAAGTGTAGACAATTGATAATTCATACTACCTCCAGTTTGTGATTCCAAAAGAGAACACACACACACACATAATGCACACGCAATGCTTTATAACCAAATACAGTGCTACAGTGGATGGCTACAAGGAATGACAGGTATGTGCTCTAATTAATGCACGGTAGGTCAGAGCCTGGTAAACACACACACACATGCACACTCTTTAACGACAGGCCAGAAACACAAAAAGAACACCCAAAATGCACATGTGATACATAATTATACAGCGAATACACATGCACACATGCTAATGCTGCAAGTATGAAGTACGGACAGTGGGAACTGATGGATTACCACAAGCTTTCCCAGAAACCATCATAGTGAATGACTGCATGCTGGAGTTTCCACTACTATTCAAACTGACCACAAGAGCTGAGCAAACCACTAGGTCGAAGGCACTGCAATTAAAGCACACCCCACACTTGCGGCATGCCCACATACTTCACACATGCCCACATGTTGGAGCTGTGATCAGACTTCTCATGTTACTACGAGTTTGTACACTACAACCACCAACCAATTCAACTGACCAACCCAAACCTCATCATTACTAAATTACATGCACCTTACACTGGCAACCTACTTGTTACACTAACATAATCACAGTGACTCCATAATGGCTGGGCTGCATACAGAAAACAAGTCAAGCCAAATTTCTTAGATTTTAGGAGTTACAGGTACATATAATGTACTTGTAAGTATAGACACATTCTGCTGCATGAGAGACCCTTGCACTTTGCAGTACTAAAAGATGCAAAAGTATGTTGTTGTATTTGCTAGTCAAAATGTCACTATAGAGGAATTCCAGGGGGCAAAGGCATTTCTTGGGGGGCGGGGGAGTGAATGCCCCCTTAAATGCAGCCCTGAGTGGGGTCATAGTTTTGTTCTAAACAACAACATAAATAAATGGAATTACGTACATATCTAGCCAGCGTAGAAATTCAGTAGAATGCAAGATGTGTGTTGGAGAGGAGGAAGACTAGGGAATCATTATGTATCTTCTTTCTGTTATTATATTCATTTTGAAGTGGGGAGGATGGGGGTATACGGAAGGTGCCTGGTATAAGCGATACTTATTGTACTATGATATTTGTCCTACGTCTATTAAACCAGTCCAATAGAATCGATGACATCTTGTAATAATAATAACAATAACCCAATATTTGTACCGACAAAATATTGCCTGCTCGAACCTGGTATTCAAGCACCTGTGAATGTAATAATATATTCCCTTCCTAATCCCTGGCACAGACTCAGTGATAGAAGAGACCCTTACCGAGTCACTCCCACTCAGTCAAGCTGCAGCTAATGCAGTCAGAGTGTGGGTATACAGGTTGCATATTCTGCAAGTTCTCGCTAAGCAGATGACAACTACAGAGATGTATATAGTGCTGGTACACAGTCTAATTCAAATAGCTACATATAGTGTATTACTGTAAATAAATACAGATGTCTTATCATCCAATACTTTCGGCTGCTCCAGGATTAAATATCACGTCCATAAACGAATTGGACAGCAACCAGAACAACCATAGCCTGTGCCCTCTAAAGGGCAAACCTGCTTATTCCAAATTACTGCAAGTGGGGTGTGGTAATTTAAGATGTAGCAGTAGTCTAAGCAAGAGTTAAAAAGAGCCCAAAAACACTTTCATCCATCAGTGATCTGATTGACCAGATAATGGTGACGATAATGACAATAATAAACAAATTTAATCACCATTCCATTAAGTATTGAGTGTGTCGCTGATTAGAGTATTGCTAATCAGTGATGGTTAGCTTGTAGTTCGACTCTTCAATCCATTAAGTAGAAAACTGCCTCAAAAACTGATTAATACCGACTGTTCATCGAAAGTAAAAGTATAAAACCAATATCTCCAATCTGTCTTCTCCCTTTATTAAACTATACCTACACTCACTGGCAGACACAAACATTAAAAACAAAATAAAACAAGAATACTCCAAGGTCTCTATTTTCCTACACTTAAAGCCCTTTAGCCACGAACTTAGCAATGTTTAGTGCTTTGTTAACAAACACTAAGTAAAAAATGTACATATTTTTTCGCTTGTGATATTAGTAATTCTTGCTATTACTACATGGACACTCCCACTTCCAACCCACAACCCTCTCCAGCTCTCCTCAGCACATCAGCCACAAGCTAACTTATACTCTATAGTATATGTCACTAGCATCATCCTCTGCATGCATGTGCTTCCAGTGACTCCGACAGCCGGCCATGCATCGTGCCTGTGCATGGCCCATACCCAAACCTCACTGACTCTGTCTATTAAATTAGCCTTGTACCGAATACACTACTGGTTGTAGAGGAGCAGCCAACAGTCCGACACAAACTAACACACACACACATCACACAAATTTAGTGCGCCTTGGCTTCAAAAAACAAGTGGCTGATAACAAAGGAGCACCCATTGAAGCCTGAAAAGAGAAAAAGAACAACTGTCTGCCTCACAATCTCTAGCAGTCAAAGGGGTAAAGTAAACTTTGAGCTTTGCTGGAACAAAAACAATGTGGAATCTAGCATTCCTCAAAGAGCTCCACTTATAGACACCTTTTGTTACTACCACCAATTAATAACAAACACATTACTTGCCTCCACCGCTAGTGAACTTCCAAACACACAACCTCAGCTTTCATATAACAACACACAAATATCACTACAGTTTTATGTATAATAACACTTGCACTAAACAAATTAGAAATGGGATGACGTTGCTCCCCAATGACTTACCACTGAGTCCCATGTATTATAGCGCCCACCCTAACCACCCCAACAAGAGCTCCCACTTACCTCCAAGTCGTTTCCACTACCCCCAGTCCAACGCAATGCTGCTGAGCCGACTGACTGACTGACTGACTGACTGGCTGTCTGGCGTGGCCTCGAACTAAACAAGCGACACTTCAGAGCTCACGTTTCCTTTCCCCGCACTTCTGAGAGTTCGGCAACAGATTTCAGCAAAGTCCACTACATGAATAATCAACTAGCTAGGAAAGCAAACTGACCGGTGAGCAATGCCAATAAGGCGTACTTCTCACAACAATTTCTGACGTCATAAAGCTTCATAGCTTCGTCGTATTTCTAGCATTTTCTCCCCTGAAAAACGGAAGTTAAGGGGCGGGGATTGGTTGCTTTATTAACCACGCCCAAGTTAATTTTGTTCAATGACGACGCTTTACTCCATTTGGTTGCTGTGGCATACAATCAATATCTGTATATTGATTGTAGCTAAGAGAGAGAGAATACATCTAATATCTGTA
>WLWI01003074.1_pt1 | contig 14316 bp, 12 predicted proteins | sample 6701501 | NCBI WGS metagenome assembly WLWI01 (sample SAMN12718690, study PRJNA515312) | sponge metagenome | isolation source: marine sponge | host: Mycale hentscheli | place: New Zealand: South Island, Marlborough, Capsize Point | collected 2014-11-01
AGAGTTACCTCGTTGTGTTTTGATATTGTTTGGTAACTACATCAAAACGGGTAACTCTCATTAAATCAACCCTCGCTTCGCTCGGATTGATTTAATACGGTGTCAGATTTGGTCTAAACTTCTACACTTTTATAATTACGCTCACCTGCAGGTTGGTTAGCGCCGATACCGAATCACTGGACGTCTGATCAAGGCGAATTTTGACTTCCACAACCCGTGCATCAAGACTGGCAGTGGGATCCAGTGTGATTACTCGGTTGCGGCCAACTAGCAAACCGATCTTTGCTACCTCGCCGCTTAAGTCAGTACTAAGGCCATCTGCTTGTACTGTGACTTGTTGTCCCACTTTTACGTTTTCGATGTCGTTTTCATAGACTTCGGCTCTGACCCACATTTGTTGTGTTCTACCAATTCCCACGATGCCTTTAGCTGTGACATTCTCCCCAGACTGCGTATATACCTGCAAAATTTGCCCGTCAATTGGCGATCTGACCAAGCTTCTTTCAAGGTCGCCTTGTGCTTGCTCCACCGCCGACTGGGCGTCTGCGACTTGAGTTTGCAATACCACAGCGTCTACCTCTCGAATGTCTTGTAGATCGGTTAGCCTTGCGTTCTCTAGTTCTAGTTCAGGTTGTAATGTTTGTATGTCGAGACAGCTTTCTTCATGCTCAGACTCCGATACTGTGCCCTTGGTACGCAATGTTTTAAAGCGCTCGCACTGTTTCCTTGCGATGGAAATCTGTGCGCGAACTTGGCTAATTCTCGCCGCTTGTATTTTGATGAGCCCTTCTCGGGGGCCAGCGAGAAATTGGTCCAAACGTGCTTTTTGAACTCGTGATTGAGCTTCAGCGCGATTTAATGCAGCTTGGAGTCTGTCGTGGCTATTTAGTATGGCAATAATCTGTCCAGACTCAACGGTATCTCCCTCGCTTACATAAAGCACGGCAACAGTATTGCCTTGTGGCGAGACCGCACCACTGACGTTAAATATTCCGTCTTCAGGTTCGATGTAACCCAATGCCGCGATACCGGGTGGTGCGGCGTTCGCAGATAGGGTAAGAAAAGCAATGGAGATAATCAGACAACAATATAGTGCAGATCTGATGCGGTAGTGGGGATTGGAAAATAAATTCATGGAATCAATGTAAGAACAATCTGCTCAGGGGATAATGGGCGCCAGCCAAGCTCATTTCGAGCCTTAGTCGCATCGACTCTAACACAGCGGTCATATAAATAGTGAACTAGCTCCCGATTCAGCGGTGGCCGTTTCGCCACAATTTTAAACGTAATCTCCAGTAGCTGGGCAACGGCTCGAACCACAATTTCAGGCACTTCTTTAGGGGGCTTCAATGGCTTCCCCCGAGCGAGTATGGCAAACATGTCAATGGTGCGAAGTTCCCCTGCCGAAACGATGTATTTTTCGCCAGCTCGTCCTTTTTGTGCAGCGAGTAAAAGTGAATTGGCGACGTCTTCTACATGCACTATTCCGGTCAACCGTTGTCCCCCTGCCCATAGCTTTAATCTCCCAGAGAGATATCGAGAGATTACCGGTCCGAAATGTGGATCACCTCTTCCCATAATTCCTGATGGTAATATACTGATAACTTCCAACCCCTTTTGTAGATATGAGTCGACTAATTTCTGAGCGTAGAACTTGCTGCTGTCGTAAGTAGAAGAGAAACCACTTTGGTCACGCTGAAATTCTTCAGTAACAATCTCGCCCTTAGTATCGCCGAAAATTCCAATCGTACTGCAGTAAACAAATCTCTTCACGCCTGCTGCGAGAGAGGTTGCGAGTACGGTGCGAGTGCCTTCGACATTCACTCTCTCCATTTCAGCTTGATCGACCGCCCCAAGTGCAACATAGGCGGCGGTGTGAATGACTGTGTCTACGTTTTCCAAAGCATGCAAAATGGTTTTCGCATCAGTTATGTCTCCCTTGAACAGTTTGATCTTTAATCCATTAAGCCGATTTAGATCGCTGCTCTCACGCACGTATCCGTGGACGTCAATGCCTTTTTTCAACGCTATTCGTGCAACATGGGCACCTGTGAATCCGTTCGCTCCGGTTATCAATATTGTCATTCTAAAAGATAGCAACAATGGCAGTTTGGTGTGATACGATCCTAACGATTTCTCTTGTCTTTGGCTATGATTGTATTGTGGCTGACCGTATCATTCTAGAATGTGTGGGAAAACGATTGATTCGTCTGTGGTATAAACCGCCAATAAATGCGTACCATTTTTCGCTGATAGATCTAATAATTGGTAAAACGTTATGGTATGAATGCCGGCAAATGCTTGACATTAAGGGCGCTGAGGGTCGTTAGTTGGGCCAACGATCTGATTGGGGTTTTTTAAGAGTGAAAATGTAAAAATTTCAAAAGGAAATCGCTCAGGGATTGCAGAGGTCACAATACGTACTGAATTAGAAACTAGACACAAATATGCAAGTTGTTGAGAACTATATCCAAAGGGTTAAAGAAGAGGGTCTTTATCCCAATCATTACGTTGTTCACGAAAAGCGAGGCAACTATGTCAACGTTGAATGTGAGAATAGTGGTGATCGCTATCAAGCGACCAATTTTGGCAATAATGACATCCTCGGCTTCGCGCAACACCCAGCAATACGGGAAGCTTCCATCGATGCCATTGACCGTTATGGGGCAACCAATAGTTCATGCCATACTTTGTGCGGAAGAATCGATTTGCATCGGCAATTGGAGCAAGCCATTTCCCGATTCAAAGGATTACCGCATACCTATTTGTTCTTAAACGCGTGGATGGCTCTTCAAGCGGTGATGGATGGATTTTGTCATTTGGCAATACCGGTAGCCGATTTTAAGAACAATCGTGAAACTCTAATTCTGACAGATATCCAGAATCATGGATGTATCACTTCGGCGGTTGTTAATGCTGATAATCGTTCTGGAAAGATGCTGACCCATAGTCCCAAAGTGCGCACTAAAGCGTATCGGCATGCTGATATGGACAATTTGGCCAGCAAGCTTAAAAGATTCGCTAAACCAGATGATCGAATCATTGTCGTCACTGATGCCGTATTCTCTATGGACGGTGATGTTGTGCCTTTGCCGGGATTAATCAGTGTTATGGAGAATTACCCAGGTGCTGTGTTGATTTTGGATGAGGCGCATTCCAGCGGGGCTTTGGGGCGTACCGGACACGGTATTTGTCAACACTTCGATATCACACCGCAGCAAATTAGAGACCGTGGAATTGAACCTGTTGTTATGACGACGTTTTCTAAATTTGGTGCTTCCGCCGGGGCTGCGATTAGTTGTTTTAGTGAGGCCTTTACCAACTTACTTGATGCTTGTCCAACATCAATAGGTACGATCTCCCTTCCTCCTGTGGCTGCTGCTGCGGCACTTGCATCGATACGTCAACTTGAAAAGGACACTCACTTACCTGAAGTATTAAGGCAAAAAACGCGGTTTTTTAGGGGGCTGCTTCAGGAGAATAATTTCGAAGCATTAGGGATGACCAATGTTGTGCCTGTATTGGTTGATGAAAGTATAAGCCCCAAAGATTTTGCCGCTTATATGCTAAAACAACATGGTGTCTGGGTATCCCCAGTATGGTTTATCGCTAAACCACGCTTGAGGGTTGTTGTGAATGTGCTGCATACCGAAGATGAATTGCTCGCATTGGTGGAATCATTGGTTAAGACCCGAGAGCATCTCCAGGTTAGTGGGAATGGTGCTAATTGAAACAGTAATCATTCGTCGCTAAATTCATAGTGAGCATCCAAGTAAAAGCCGTTTGTACTAACAAAGACTGGGCGGACTTTTCGGATTTACCTGAACGCATCTATCGGGATGATCCAAATTGGGTGCCCGCGCTTCGTAGTGCGATTAGAAAACAGCTTGCGCCAGACAGTGAGTTTAGAAGCTATGGTGACGGACAGGCCTTTATTGCATTGCAAGGAGGGGAAGTGGTGGGCCGGATTGTTGCTGCCACCAATTTTCGTCTGAATAAAAAAGAAAATCGCAACGTAGGATTGTTTGGATATTTTGAATGTGTTGATCGGCAAGCTGTGAGTGATGCCTTGTTTAAGCATGCTGCTGCTTGGTTAGGCAAATATGATTGTGAAGTCTTACGCGGTCCCATTGATTTATCCACCCATATCAATTGCCTGTTTCTGGTTGATGGATTCGATTCTCCTCCTTGTTTCATGATGCCTTACAACCCTGCTTACTATATTGGGTTAGTAGAGAAAGCTGGATTCGTGAAAGTGAAAGATGCGTTGGCCTATGATTTTGACATGACAGCACTCTCTCCTGTATTTGAGAGAGCCTACCGTCGCGCGCTGTTGGCTGGAATAACATTCCGTCCTATTCGACTCAATGGTAAAGGTTTCGATGAAGATTGCCGAAGTATGTACGCTGTCTTCAATAATAGCTTTGTGGATAACTGGAGCGCCACGCCGCGCAGTGAATCGGAGTTTCTCGCTACCGCACGTGATTTGAAAAAAATTGCTGATCCAGATATTTTTCCAATTGCAGAACTGAATGGCGAAATGATTGGATTCTGGATGGGGTTGCCGGATGTTAACAGCGCCCTCAAGAAACTCCAGGGTCGTTTTACGCCATTGGGAGTCGCAAAATATTTATGGCATAGGAGAAGCGTTGATCGGGCTCGCGTATTAGCAGTGGGTGTTCTACCTGAATACCAAAATTCCAATTATGCATTAGGGCCAGCACTGGTTCACTTAGGGATGCAGGGTGGTTCCGGAAATAAAAAGAAATACCAAAGAGCCGAACTATCTTGGGTTTGGGAAGATAACCAATCATCCAGAAAGCTAACAGAAGCATCTGGCGCTAAACATTATAAAACCTATCGGATTTACGAACGTTCTCCGATCGGAATATCGGGTGGCGTGGGTTGAGGTGATTCACTTCCATCGCTGCGCAGATTTTCTTCAATACGTTGCTGCATTTCATCTTTAATCAGCGCCTTAGTCAGGCGTGAATCCTTGACCATCTTCGCAAAGATCTCTTTCTTAATCGTTAGCACGGCAACTTCTTTCTCCCCTCTGGCCGTTATCGTTGCAGCTCTCAAGGCGTTTTCTTGGAGTAATCCCATCTCACCGAAATAATCACCTCGTTTATTCAACTCCGTTAATTTCACGTGTTGTCCATTGGAATTCTTTTTTGTGACTTCCACCTTACCTTGGAGCAACAGAAAAAATTCGTCAGCGACATCTCCTTCGCGAATTAAAATATCCCCAGGATAGTATGTTCTGTGCTGTGCTTGGTTAGCAATATCCCTAAGCTGGTTATCACTTAAAGTAGGAAAAACTAAGGATAGTTGTTCTCCCACGGCGGTCCCTAGCCTTCCATCTTCCATGTGTAGAATTTCGTCAGCAACGTCGAGCACTCGGCGATTATGGGTGACGATTAATACCGCACATTTTAGTTGTTCAGCTAATGATTGAAATAAGGTGGTAACCTCTCTTCCGGTTGTACTATCTAGTGCTGCTGTGGGTTCGTCAGCTAACACCAGTCGGGGTTTGTGAACCAATGCTCTTGCGATTGCCACTCGTTGTTTTTGCCCCCCGGAAAGCGCTTTTGGGTAGTCATTTACCCTGTCTCCCAAGCCAACCATGTCTAGCATTTCTTCAGATCGTATGCGGGCTTTACGTGGCGAGAAATCCGCTTGAAGCTCGAGGCTTTGTTGTACGTTCTGTCGAATGCTCATGAAATCCAACAAATTGAAGTGTTGAAATACAAAACCGATTTTTCGTCTCATATCTCGCAGCTTGTTTTCGTTTGCGCCGTTCAATTCCTCACCTAATAGCTTCAAGCTGCCAGTTTGAACACTACGTAAACAACCGATTAGTGAAACCAAAGTGGTCTTCCCTGAGCCCGAGTAGCCGGTTAGAAATACATTGGTGCCTGCATAAATTGGGAAAGTGACGTCAAACAGAACCTGTTTACTCTGATTCGCATCCTGGTAGGAGTGGTTCAGCTTTTCAATCTCAACCAGCTTTTCAGTTAGGTTAGGCGTGCTCATGATTAGGAGAAAAGGTCAGCAGGATCAGCATCACTCAACTTTCGAATCGCAAGCAGCGCGGATACCAAACAGATCATACAAATAGAAACCATTACGGCGATACCGACTTCTGAAGACATGGTGAAGCGCAAGCTGGTAGCTATGGTTAAGTAATTATAAATGTACAACGAGACAGCCAATCCTGGTAAGAACCCAACAATGGCGAGAATAAGGGCTTCTTTAAGAACAATTATGCGCAACATGCCTTGGCTGAAGCCAATGGCTTTCATGGTTGCATAGTCTCGTAAGTATTTGGTCAACATTTGAAATAGTATTTGATACAAAATAACTACCCCAACCACAATAGCGCCGCCTAGGCCAAAGCGGAAGATCAGTCCAATGGGCGAATGAAATTCATAGTGATATCGCTCATTTTCCAACAATTCATGTTTTTCTATAACTACTATGTCTTTAGGTAGGTAATCGTTTAGAGCTTTGACGGTGGCCTCTGAGTCTGTACCCGGTTTTAATCTTATGAGGCCAATATTAACATCCTCACGATTGCGACCAAATAGTTCCATGAAAGTCATATCGCTGGTGAGCATGTGGGCGTTAGTTGATGTATTTGCGCCAAGTGAGAAGGATCCTTCTATCGAAATTTGATGTTGGCCATTGGATGTACGAATCTCGGTGATTAGCTTTTCGCCAGCAGCTACTTTTTCCAAGATGGGACGAAACTCCTTTCTAGATCGATCGTCAATTAGGAAAACCCTTGAATGGCTGAGTTTTTCCAGTGGTGGCTCAGATCCCACCAGATTGATAGCTTGATGTTTTCCAATGGGGAAACCAACAACCTGAATTTTGCGAAGGAACCCCTGATCCCCATTTGGGTTTTGCATGGTCGCCACTGAGAGATAAATTGGACTCACGGATTCGACTTCATCAAATGCTAGCACGCTATGCAAACCGCGATGATTAAATCGGGGAGGTCGAAGGACAGTAACGTATGACGAACTCAGTAGGAATAAGTCCCCATTCAAAGATGCAGGCAAGTCAGTAAGTGTATCTAGAAAGCCCGCTCGAAAACCGATCTGCATAAACAGTAAGACGGTAATAAACATAACTCCCAAAGCAGCAGCGAAGGTTTGGGTCTTTTGGTGTAATAGTTGTTGCAGCGCAATGGGAGTTTTACCAAACCTCATGCGTTTGTTTCTCCAAGAAATGATGAGTCGCGATCACACGACTAGAGTGTGGAACCGAGTTTGATGGTTGGGCTCAGACAATGTTCGACCAAGCTTAAGTACTTTGCCTATTGTAGACTAAACTGATGTTTCTGTGTGTTTGGCCTTGTTCGCTCAAGAATAGTAAAAACTGAGAAATGAATGAGTCGTTGCCTGGGTGATAGGCATAGACTTTGTAAAATTTGTAATGCTTGTTAAACCCTGTCAAACTATCTCTGTACATGCTTATCAAACAACGAACCATGACCTGAAAAGCCTGTGCATAAGTCAGGACGAATCAAGTAGAAAGTCAGAATCGATGAAATCATGGCACAGGAAGCACGTCCATAATGCAATCACGCCCGTAATGCAATGGGACAGGGTTGCTGCGAGTCTCGTAACGATGAGTTTGCTTGTTGCTAACTCAAATTGATCGGTTATGATTTATTCAGGGTCTCTTAATCACTTCTCAGCATATGCATTATAGCAAGCACCCCATGACCTCTAACAGGAATAGAAGAATATTTGTACCGGTGATTCTCAGGTCAGTGTTTTGTAAGACTTATTTCCCCACAATGATGTGGTCGCTTATTGCGATGCTCTATAGTGGGTTGCTTCCAACGTACGTACATAGTGCTCCTCTCGTCATTACGGAGACTAATGCAGCGCAGTCATTTATAAATGGCGACTATCGCTCGGCCTTAGAGGGTTTTAATGAACTACGAATAAAATACCCCTTAGACCTACGGATAAGACGTTATCAGGCGATTACCCTCGAAAAGTTAGGAGAAGATGACCGTGCAATTGAAATTCTGACAGAGTTATTGCTAATCACTCCCGACTCAGTATCGAGCCAATATTATCTTGGGACGATCTACTACAAATTACAAAAAGCTGAATTGGCTGAATCACATTTTAGTGAGGTCCTGTTGCTGGCTAATGATTCCAAATATGGCAGTCTCGCGCAGAGCTATCTTGATGCAATTGGTAGTCAGAAGTTTGAGTCGGCTAATCCCGGGGCGCCCAGAAGATGGAATTTCTATAGCTCAATTGGGTACACTGATGATGTGAGTTCAGATCCTTCGCTAACGTCAGAAGATACGTCTCGTCCTCGTATTAATTCCTACTTTTCAGCCAATTACTATTTTTTGCGGGAATCGAACTGGACGGGATTAATTAGTGGATCTGTTTACCAATCAAACCAACAAAGTAGTTCGGTTTCTACCGATAGGACGCTAAGACAATGGAGCACCAAGGCCAGCCTTCAGAACCAGACCACATTGATGGGCAAGCCGGTGATCCATATCGGTAATCTAGGTTATGACAGGGTGATGCTTGATGGGAGCAAGTATAGCGATAATTGGTTTCTGTACGGATCAACCCGTCTGAGGTTGCGCCCCAATCTATCGACTAGTGTCTATGTATCTAAAGGGAAAAGGCGGTTTTGGGTGATGGAAAACTTAAGCAGCAGCCTGTCTACTGCTGATAGAAACAAAACTTCACTGGGATTGAATCAAAGCATCTTCTTGAATGATCGGACGATCGAATTGGGCGGTGGGGTCTATTTTAAGGAAATCACATCACTTAACCCTAGCTCCAGCCACAAATCCAGGGGAGCCAAAATATTCTCTCGGTTTTCTTTACCCCAACAAGTGAGATTCGGACTGACCGTGGAATCATCGAAAGATACTTACCCTAGTTTCAATGGCGTCGAAAACCGAGCTGCCAATACAAAAACCCTTTCAACAACACTTTCTCGCAGATTTGGGAAGCATTTGTCTGTCGAGCTTTCTTACAAAATCAGTGAAGTTGGTTTTTCCGATGTGGTGGGTGATCGTGGGCGGGATACATGGGGGGTGCGTTTTTCTTATGTTTACTAATAGAGTTTTGATGTCGATGATGAGCTTACGTGCTGTTTTCCTAGTCCTACTTTTCCTATGCCAAAGTCTTCCTTTGATGGCGGCGGCAGAACCGGTTGGCGAAGCGAAGCTGGTGGTCGGAGAGGTGGTTGCCCAATCCGTTAACGGCGGGGATCGCAAGCTGGCAAAAAACAGCGCTGTTTATGAGGGTGACCTACTGGTAACGGGCCCCAAGGGCTTTGCGGTCGTTGTGCTAGTTGATAAAACCCGATTTACGCTCCGCCCTGAAACCAGTTTCAAAATAGAAGAAGTAAAAAATCAGGACGCTAATCAACGAGTTTTAAGTACCTTACTTAAGGGTGGGCTGAAGATTGTTACTGGGCAGATTGCGAAAACGCAACCCGAGAGTTTCAAAATAAATACAACCCTCGGTTCAATTGGTGTGAGGGGAACGAAATTTGATGTTTGGCTTTGCTTGGATGATCAAGACTGCTTATTGGAATACCGCCTCCTAGGAGATTCACTAAAAGATATTTTGGATGGCGGGCGATTGTTGTTCGTGCGTGTTAGTGAAGGTGTGACCACTTTGCTTGATTGTGATGGTGTGCCTGAAGTCGGAGCGAAAAGAATGGGCGTTAGCGACGGTACGATAGATGGCTGTTCAATTATTGACGTTCCTCCAGAGATGAGTGAGAAGTTTGTCAGAGATGCTGATGAAGAGTTGGATGAGCAGATGTCCACGCTTGAGGCGCCTTTGTTACAGCAGTTAGATTTTGGTGATGTGCTGTCGGTCTGCGATGGTGACCCGTTGTGCTTGCAGTGCGATGGCGATCCGGCGTGTATGCAATGCAATGGAGATGTAAGTTGTTATGACTGTCAGTCAGACCCGCTTTGTGCGCAATGCGCAGGAGACGCGACATGCATCGCTTGCAATGGAGATCCACTTTGTGTGCAGTGTCAAGGTGATAGTCTATGTATCTCCTGTAGTGCTGATGCAAGTTGCATTCAATGTAACGGGAATGCAACTTGCATTTCCTGTGGAAACGATCCAATTTGTTTGTGTAATGGAGATACAGACTGTTTATGCGGCATCGATTCATCATTACCTCAGTGCCTGATGGAAGATCTCGACCCTCCATCTAATAATGGTGGCGGCATGCTTGAGGACTATTGTGAAAGTATTTTGGGGGGGTGTGGCGAGTAAGCTGTCTTTTTCGCGATTTAAGAACAGACTAGGCTTATGAGGCATTTTGCGGTGCGCCACTTAACTTTAATTTCTGAATATCGATATGAGACTTTGTGGACGAGTTAGTACAGATAAGCTGTTTGGTGAGTAGGTAACAGTGAAAACAAGGATTGCCATATTGCTCCTAGCCGCAGCTCTTGTTGCTGTCCGATTTTGGGACCCGGCGGCCGTTGAGATAATGCGTTCTTCCCTGTTCGACTTCTACCAGCGACTGATGCCTCGGTCGGCGGAACGATTGCCGGTAACAATTATTGATATTGATGAAGCCAGCCTTAACGAATTTGGGCAATGGCCGTGGCCAAGATCATTACTTGCGGAACTTGTTGATCGTTTGGTTGAACAATATCCATCGGTGATTGGCGTGGATTTCATTTTCCCTGAGAATGACCGAGTCTCTCCTCGCAATCTGGCGAAAGCTTGGAGTCGAAATGGAGAGGTGAATGAAGACATCCTCAGGTTAATGAAGGAATTACCTGATCACGACCAAGTGTTTGCTAAGAGTATCAGCGGCGGTCCTGTCGTGCTTGGTAGAATGCTTCAGGGGGTAGGTAAAACCAGCGTTGATGTTGGGACGTTGCCGGTTCCCTACAATATCAATTTCTCATCCGGGCAAGCTTCTTCCTTCATTCCAGAAGCTTCGATGGTGGTGCCGAGTATTCGTGAGTTGGAAAGTGCCGCCCAAGGTATCGGGTTATTGAGTTTGTTGCCAGAACGGGATGGTATTGTACGCAGAATTCCGACGTTACATCGAGTTGGAGATCATGTCTTTCCTTCTTTGGGCATTGAAATGTTGAGATTGACGTTGCAGACAAAAGACATCAATGTTTTCTCTGACGATGCCGGTATTGATCACCTCGAAGTTGGCGGTATCAAAATTCCGTCAAGTGCGAATGGGCTAACTTGGGTGTACTTCAATGAACATGATAGTCGCAGATACCTTTCAGCCTCAGATGTGCTAAATGATCGTGTTGAACCGGGGGCGCTAGCGGGTCACCTGATACTGCTAGGTACGTCGGCCAGCGGTTTGTTGGATATTCGACCAACACCCATGGGCCAGCAAATAGCAGGTGTTGAGGTTTGGGCTCAATGGTTGGAGTCAGTGCTTTTTGGTCAGCCACTGGATCGGCCTAACTACATTAACGTCGCAGAGATATTGGCAACTGCTATCGTCTGTCTAATGGTTATCTGGTTGGTTTCTCGTGCTGCTGCTGCCATTAGTGTGGCCTTGATTAGCCTAGTATCTGCCATTCTTATTGGGTTATCGTGGTGGTTTTTTACCTCGCATTTGATCCTGTTTGATTTCTTCTATCCAATGCTCGCCGGTATCATTGTGTTTGTTGTCTTGACGATGAAAAAGTTTTGGAAGGAGGAAAAACAGAGAAAGTTGCTTCATAACACATTTTCGCTTTATCTCTCTCCGTTACTAGTGGAAGATCTGGTGGCTCATCCAGAGAATCTGCGTTTAGATGGTGAGAGCAGGATACTGACGTCCCTGTTTACGGATTTGGAAGGGTTTACAGCATTGTCTGAAAATCTTAACCCCGAAGCGCTTGTGGATGTACTTAATCGTTATCTTGATGGCATGTGTAAAATCGCGATGAACCACAATGGCACCATTGACAAAATCATTGGCGATGCGTTGCACATTATTTTTGGGGCTCCTAATACACTGGAAAATCATGCTCAAAGTGCGCTGGAATGCGCATTGGAAATGGATAAGTTTAGTCAAGCATATAACGAAGAGCTAAAAAAGCAGGGAAGGCAATTTGCGTTAACACGCATTGGTATTCATACGGGTAATGCAGTAGTGGGTAACTTTGGCGGTAACACTCGATTTGTCTACACTGCTTATGGCGACACGATTAATACTGCTGCTAGGCTGGAATCGGCGAATAAGCATCTGGGCACACGGATCTGTATCTCCCAGGAAACAGCTCGTCAATGTACGGAAAAAGTCACTCGTCCCGTTGGGCATGTTGTGGTCAAAGGCAAAACGAATACCATTGAAGTTTGTGAGCCGCTAGGAGTTGATTCCCCTTTTATGGAGTCGCTTGACGACTACATTGTTGCGTATCGTGCCATTGAGTCCGATGATGATTGTGCGGATAAACTCATCAAGGATCTTCTTGTCGCATACCCAGAGGACCCCTTAGTCAAATTGTACCATCGGCGAATTGTGGAAGATGGAACTGCTGGTGTCCGTCTTGTTGTTAGCTGATTTACAGTATGTGCTAGGATGAAATAAGAAACATACCGAAAATGATTTTGGTGAATGCTTTGTTGGCGTGTGTTATAAACTGGAGCAAAATGAGAATTTGTCAGACCCTGACTGGTTTTTGGAAAAAGAAACTTGAATAATGTGAAAAAACGATTCGTCGATCTTTGGAATCGATGCGCGAAAACATCGTTTCAGGAGCCTCAAAGCAGTGAGGTTGCGGAGGCTGTGTTTTATCAGCTGGAAGCATTGTATGGGCAGCCGTGGCGACGCTATCATTGTTTTAGCCATATCGAGTGGTGTTTGTATTACTTCGACGAGTGCCGTCAATATGCTGATAGCCCCGATGCGCTAGAGTTAGCTATTTGGTTTCATGACTGTATCTACACGATCGGTGCGAGTGATAATGAAGCGCTAAGCCGTGACTGGTTTCTTGACCATAGTGAAGGATATCTCGAAGAATCGATTCGAGAGTTTGTAGCAATGTACATTATGGATACGTACCATCGGGATAACCCTTCCAGCGAAGACGGGAAGTTGATGGTTGATATCGACCTTAGTAATCTTGGTGCGAAGTGGGATATCTATATCAAGGATAGCGAGGCAGTAATGGCGGAGCTGATGTTGTTAGAACCCGTGACTGAGCGATCGGTGAAGGAACAGGTTTTGGTGTTTTTACAAAATTTGCTTGATCGAAAATATATCTATCACTCACCCCATTATAGAACTTACTTTGAAACCATGGCGCAGACCAACATTGCTCGTTATTCCGCATCACTTAAAGCCAGTCTGTGATACTCCATTCCAAGAATATTTTCGAATGTTCCATTCAATTACTTTGATCAAAAAGTAGTCAGTCTCTTCGTTGCAAAATTTCACAGTGGAGCGGTTCTTAAACTTATCTATCTTTAGCAAATGCCTGGCTTTGCGCATCTTGCGTCATCTTTTACAACAGCTGTTTGAGATAAGGATAGGTAGACCTCTTGGAGTTTGTTCTTATCATTTAGGCAATACTTACGTAGGAAATCTCGGTGAATCTCAATAGGCTTAAACAGATGGAAGATGGTTTTTTGTCTCGTTACCCAGATGGGTTCAATCACCCAGAAATGGTTGCTATCGGCAAGAAACACAAGATGAACAAAATGGTGGAGTTTTCCCAGGAAGCATTTCAGAAGAAATACTTCGAACAACCTCATGTTGTTATTGAAAACCTGGTGAAGGTGATCAGTCGATCTTCCATGGTTTCAATGTTTGAAAAACCGAAGTTCAAAAGTTTTGTGAGCACGTTAAGTGTGTTGGAAACCGAGCTTTTAGTTGAAGGGTTACGGGAACGCTTGCACGGGGACGAACAACAGGGTTTTGAAATAATGCTTGATGTTATGAAAACCGGGAAGTTAGCTAAGTGGTCCCTAATCTCAATATGCCCTGCCTATTTTCAACCTCGGTCAGAAGTTTATGTCAAACCAACCACAGCTAAAGGAATCATTCGTGAGCTTCAGCTCGATGAACTGACCTATAAACCAATGCCTGATTGGAGTTTCTATCTGCGCTTTCGTCAACTGATCAACAAAATGAAAAAAGAAGTTGATCCAACTCTATCACCTAGTAATGCCGCGTTTACTGGATTTCTTATGATGGTAGTGTACCCTGAGGTCTGTAATTTATTTCTTTAGCGATGTTCGTTTGGCTTAGGCGAAGTGAGCGTAGCGAACGAAGCCAAAGCCGGTTTTTCAGGCTTTAGTATTGAATGTTGAGCCATCA
>WLWI01003075.1_pt1 | contig 14315 bp, 10 predicted proteins | sample 6701501 | NCBI WGS metagenome assembly WLWI01 (sample SAMN12718690, study PRJNA515312) | sponge metagenome | isolation source: marine sponge | host: Mycale hentscheli | place: New Zealand: South Island, Marlborough, Capsize Point | collected 2014-11-01
ACTCTACTTGTTGCATTATAAATTAGCTATGAAGTGAATCTCATGGCATTAGTTTTCTAAACATAAACAGTCGCTCATTCATATACACAAGTATACTCCAGAATCATGAGGACGCAAATTGTATTGATTTATTTTAGCGACTGGACATGACCATGAAAATATGTAGCTATGAAGAGTTGTTGGCATTTCTTTCGGAAATACTTAGCTATAGCTAGGTGGCTAGCTAGCTATCTGAACGAATATTAAGAACTTTACTAGATGTATGGTATGCAACTTTTTAAGCTATGAGCCAGCTAATTGTGAGTAGATGCTTAGTTCAGATATACAAGTTATTACATGGTGGAAAGGCAAGATGTGTGTAGCTATACAGCTAGCAAGCAAATAACTAGCTAGCTATAGGACTCTTTTTAAGCAAGCAAGAAATTCAGCAAGCATGCCAGCAAGCAAGCAACCAGCAAGCATGCCAGCAAGCAAAATGTATTAGTATTTAATTTGAGTAGCTAGTACAAAAATGGGATCTTAGTGATGGGAAGCACAGGCTCTTTCATATTTGTTAGCTAAATATGCAAAAATAACTCTGGCCTTTTTTTTTATAGCTAAGAGCTTGTTGTCAACAGTGACTGGTAAATTCAAATACATAGTCAGAATGGCTTAAATTTGATACTACGGAAGTTACTACTGCTCACAAAAATGAGGTAAGAAAGTAATTTTGTATTTGTGTGCTAACATTGATTGTCTTTTGTTTTTGTAGCTGAGAGCTTGTTGTCAAGAATTTGAGGTAATTCACATAGTCTAAGTAACTTAAATTTGATACTACCGAAGTTATCAATACTCAGGAAATTGAGGTAAGTAATAATTCCATATTTGTTGGCTAAAATTACAAATAATGACACTGGTTTATTTTTTTATTTTATCGTAACTGAGAGCTTGTCCAAGAGTTACTGGTATCAGAATGGCTGATGTTTGATACTACAGAAGTTACCATTAATCAGGTAAGAGAGTGATTTTGTATTTGTTTGCTGAAATAAAAGGTTATTATAGTGTTTACATGAACTAAGCTAAAACATAGTAACAATACTGTAGTTTTATGTTACCTAACTATCAGGCTTGCTTGATGTTTGTGCTCAAGCACACCACTAGTGGGTTAGAATTTACTTTAAATGTTAATACTACTCTTGAAACAAACACACAACAGCACATTCACATAATCACTGAATAAGCTAGACTGACTGGAATGAAGAGTTCTAGAACTATATAGCATGCCTTAGTCTGGGTATGAATAGAGGTGAAAACAACAACACATCATTAGAACTGAATAAGGTGTGAAGTGATAGCAAATTTGCAATTGTAGTGTTGATTAGTTTTACTATATTTTTTCCCATTAGTTAGTTTTTATTAGTTGTTGAAGTTGCCTTATGACTATTAGTTAGTTCTTATTAGTTTTTGGACTATTTTTAATAGCTTTAGTTTTTTTTAAAACACTTTCAATTAGTTTTAGTTAGTTTCAGTTAGTTTTTAAGGATTATTAAAAATTAGTTGTATTTATACGCAATTCATGAATTAAAGCATCCTTCTTTTTGTATTTCAAGAGATGAAATGAAGTTAATATTTGATTTATAATGAGATAATGAAACTATTGTATGTGCTGTTCAAGAATAGTGGGGCTTTACCCAGAAATCTGCTTCTTCACAAGCAGATTACTTTACTTCAATTTGGCAAAACACTGTTGTTGCAGCCCACACTGTTGTTGCAGCCTGCACTGTTGTTGCAGCCCGCACTGTTGTTGCAGCCCGCACTCTTGTTGCAGCCCGCACTGTTGTTGCAGCTCGCACTGTTGTTGCAGCCCGCACTGTTGTTGCAGCCCGCACTGTTGTTGCAGCCCACTGCACTGTTGTTGCAGCCCGCACTGTTGTTGCAGCCCACTGCACTGTTGTTGCAGCCCGCACCGTTGTTGCAGCCCGCACTGTTGTTGCAGCCCGCACTGTTGTTGCAGCCCGCACTGTTGTTGCAGCCCACACTGTTGTTGCAGCCTGCACTGTACTTAAAGTAATCCTCACACAGGACTCCCTTTTATTCTTGTGGCTGAATGCCAACTACAAGCTGATAAATGGTCTCCAGCTTGTGATAGGGTCTTCAATTGACAGTTGGAATATGTAAGTTGCGGATCATTAGGGAAGTCACATTATGCCAGCAGCACAATTTTCAGCATAATAGATAGACAAAAGTGTAGGGCATTCAGGGGAGGATCCTGAAGGGGGGGGGGGCAACCAGGTTTTGGAAAAATTATAAGGATGAATGTACCAATAAGGGAATATACAGTTCACAGGACAATTGCATGCTAACTTGTGCTGTTCACTCATAACTTAATATTCAAATCACGTAGCTACAAAAAAATATTTTAGCTAATTTTGTAAGTTTTGACCTAATGAAATTTGGGCCCCTCCCTGTCGCTAGTGCTGGATCCACCCCTGGATTATAGATTCATTTTCCAGCATAATATGGGGAACAGCAATATCAAAGGGGACACGAGAAAGATCACAGTATTTCTCATTGTGGTAAGACCCAGAGGCTATGGACCCTTGAGTAACCTATAAACTAGCACCTGCTAAATCATCTAGTGTGGGCTACTTCATCACAAAAAGAGCCATTTGAACCCCAATGTCTGGTGATAGCTGAATAATTGCAGTTCCCATAACCAGGTAGAAGGAGAAAGTGTATCAACTTGCATACATGTAATCTAAATTGCATCAAATGCTACAGAACATAGCTCTGTATCACCCATTAACTAATGATGATGCTGAGTGCTTTGTCCAAACACTTAAGTGTGGTGGGAAAGAACGATATGGGGACGCCAAGTCAGAAATTAACGAGATTTTTGATGCGATATTGAAATATTACATCTCATGCTACGAAGGGAGTATCTCCAGCACAACTTTTTTTATGAAGAGGCAGGTACAATTATGTTTGGATATAATGAATGAAACAGCAATTTCAGCAAAAGGGATGCCATGACAAAAATGCAAGACATGGAGACTTCGTGAGAACTAAAGTATTAGCCTGAAAGTTCCATTCTGGGCACAAATAGTCCCGAGGCATTATCATTAAGAAGAATGACTAATGACATGTCTCATTAGCTGGTGAGATTTGGAATTAACATGTGGATCAGCCTCGACCCACAGGTAGGAGCAGAATGGGAGTAGAGCAGAACAGTGTCTCAGCTCTGACCACCTTTCTCCAAAGTCGCTGCCACCTGAGAAATCCCACACACTCTCATGAAGTCTGATTAAACTTTATTGAACACGTGGGAAATCTGAATTGAGAGGGGAGTCAATCTGATCACTAATGCATGAGGTAAAGGGTTTACTTGTAAAACATGTAAACCACCCTCCAGAATTCAATAAACAGCAAGCGTAACCTCCAGCAATCTTTGTTTACATTGTGTTATTATATCACCACGGAGAGTTCGACCTCAGTTGACCCCTGAAGAGGACTTCAGCAAGAAGTCGAAACATCGGGTTAAGTTATAATTAAAAATATTGGCTGTTAAAAAGAGAAAATTTTGATATTATCATTATCATGTAAATGAATTAGGCAAGATGTACACTGCTGTAAACACATTGCTCAACGTGTAGATAGGATTAGAAATAGAGTTAAATAATAGTGAGGTAAAGTGTATGCATTGATAGGTTCAGGACAGCCTCTAACCTCAACTAGCTATAATGCATCATCAATAGTTTGTAGCTATGAGGATGTTCCTTGCAGATTAGACACCGAGCACCATCTGGTCTACCCTTTACCCGTCCACATCAAGATGCAGCCCAGCTCAAGATGTGGACCACCACTCTAATCATCAACACATTCTCCTCATTCAATGAGTCACCAGGTACTACTAAATATTTCAGCTACTAAAAGAAGGTGGGACTTATCATAATTATAAATACTTTTATTTTTTCCTCTTAATTGGAAAAAATACATGCCATTATTTTTATTATTTTTTTTAACAAAAATTTTTGAAAAAAAGATTTTCACGGATGATATAGCCTCTAGCTATAGAACAGATAGAAAGAAATAGAGTAGCTAACTATAACCACTACCTTCATGGATTCTCTAGTATCTTTGGCAAGAGTTCGCAGCACAAGCCAAGGGAGGATTGAGCCCCAGAGATTGTAGGTAGCTAAGTGAGGGACAAATCTAAATTCATTTGTTGAATATCAATCATTCACAGATAGTACAAATTATACACATATATTAATAATGATGGAAAAAAGACCTAAGAATATTAAAATATGTGGGGGGGGAGAAAGTGAATAAAGCATCCCTGTAGGGATCTGACCCCTTCTCCCTCACAACCGCGCACTCCTCCAAAATTATAGTGAGCTCAGAAACAAAGCTGTATTACTAACTCTCTGCCCCAGGTAATGCTGCCACCAGAGTTCTACTTAGTAGCTAGCCGCTGTACACCCTAAGGTAATGCTTGCCTCAATAAGTTTTAGTATAATAATAAATTAAGAACAAGCAAGAGTAAAGGTAATGTACACACGACTGGACAAGGTAAGAACTGAACAAATGATACAAAACCAAGAATATATAACTTGCCATTCAGGCTGGGAAAGTGTGACTGATAATCACATAATGAAAAGAATTAGTAACAAAAAACCACTGACACAAAAGAACATAATTCTATAGACAAAATTAACAAGTACAAGGTGTATGTAATACTGATTCTGTATTATTTGAAAACTAACACCAACGAAGATTGAGTTTTGCATAAGTTCCAGTATCAGGAGCTGTTTATTCTACATTCACTATTTCAGTTTCACTAGATACATTCACTACTTCAATTTCACTAGATTCATTAACTACTTCAATTTCACTAGATTCATTCACTACTTCAGTTTCACTAGATTCATTCACGACTTCTGTTTCACTAGATTCATTCACTACTTTTGTTTCACTAGATTCATTCACTACTTCTGTTTCACTAGATTCATTCGCTGCTTCAATTTCACTAGATTCATTCACTACTTCTGTTTCGCTAGATTCATTCACTATTTCAATTTCACTGGATTCATTCACAATTTCCACCAACACTGCAGCAGAATCTGTAAACTCTCCCTTCAAACAAACATTGAGGATATTCTCATATGTAGGTGTAGGAGTCCTCTGTCTCCATCTTGACAGGGCCTCAATCCTATAACACAATAAAACAAACAACAACATATTATCATCGATTCAATCAGTGTTGTTTTGGTTTAGAGATTCCAGATTTTCTTAGTTTTAGTTATTCATACTTAAAAAAATATCTTGAATCCTTAGTTTTAGTTTCTTCCCCAATTCTCATAGAAGATTTAGTTATATTTTAGTTTTTCTTCAATATCATGGAGAAGATTTAGTTACTTATACTATCAATTGACTCAGTTTTGGTTAATTTACGTTGTCTCTCAAATTCTTCAATAATGAGACTCCTTAAACAGAGTAGTACTGATAGTTTCCCCAAATAACTTCAAAAATAGCATATTTCTATGAAATATGTTATTTAAAGTGCATATAAAGTGTGATATACTTATACAGTTTAGAGAATAATTACTTGATGGTAATTTATACCTTCATTAAATAATGACCTAATTCAAGGTGAATTGTTTACAATAAAAATTTTCTTAGTTTTAGTTTTTGTCATCCACTCTACTGGTAGTTTTAGTTATTATTGAATTTATTGTCTTCTAAAATACTTTGTTTTAGTTTTTTCATGTTTAGTTTTAGTTATTCTTACCAAAAGTAAAATACCCGTAGTTAACTAAAACAACACTAATTTAAATATTGTCTATAGTATGAGCAAGCACTGATAAGTGGTCCCAACAGACAATTTACTAAGACAATGATATGATTGGATATAGAGTTACCTCTGCATAAATGGCTTGTCCGTGTGAACAACACGAATATCTTTGACTTCAGGTTGGCACTCTAAGTTGAAGAGATGGCATTTGTCCTCCCAATGTATTAACTTGTATGCAACTCTTCTAAGATTTTGATCAGATACTTCTTCACTAAGCATAGTTAGGGCAGACTCAGGAACACCACTGAAGAACTGTTGAAGTATAGTCCTCCTATTAATTTCTTCTGAATTGTACATCGTTTTACCTGGAGCTGATGAAAAGAGGAGAATATATGTTATACTATATATATATATACATATATGAGTCTATGCACCATTCCCATATACATTATTATATTATAATAATATATCATAATTAACACCTGAAAGGTGCTAGTTGGTGTAACTACTGTTGTTGCATTATAGCAACAGCCTTAGCATTCTTAGTCCTTAGTTTCCATAATACATAAATATAGAGCCTCCAGTATGAATCAATGGACCACGACAAAGTGTTAATTAGTGATGATATAATTGAGTAAAGGTGACATGGTTAGCTACTAATGGCTTGTTGCAACATCAAGGAGACAGTTTGATCATGCCACAACTCTGTGGTAAATCCAGCCAGGGTTCTATGGAACCCACATGAGAGGGTTACAGTACTCAGTTTGTCAGTCAGTCAGTCAGTCAGTCAGTCAGTCAGTCGCAGTCAGTCACTCAGTCAGTCAGTCAGTCACTCAGTCAGTCATTCTGTCACACAACATAAAGCGGATCTCGTGTGGCCTCTTGAAGATTGCAACAGGCATCAAAATGTTGCACTGGACATTTTAAGTCCCTTTAGTGTGCCAGAATATTTTGTTTCTACTTATTTTTCAGAAAAAGCTAGTTAATTTTAGGCCGTACGATCATAAGTGATTGTTGGTAACGTCCTCTACTCATGTGAGCAAATAATTTCTTTGCTGTCCGCATAGTTTTGCATTGCACTATATTCTCAGCAGTTTACCAGAGTGCTTGAAGTTTCTCATTGATACTACTGGTGAGGTGAGTGTCAATTGTATATTAAGCTTCTCTTATGAAAACAGCATTAATGTATAGTGTTTCATTGCACAAGTAGTGTATCAACTTGCTCAAGCTTTACATACCGACTTGCATGAGCTACTTAATGGCATATTCATATTGATACTACTCCAAATACATTATTCTTTCAGTCTTAGTAATAACTAGCTAGTGTATAGTAACATTGAGGGTTCACATCCTTGGTGCTTTCATTTTATATTGTGTCCTCATTGAGTTGTCAGCACAAAAAAAATACTTGAACAACTTTTGAACAAAAGTAGCTATGCATTTTGGGGTTCAAGCCATGTGAATGCTTGTGCTAAAGTTATCAAAAAAAATTTTGAAGAAAAACAATTAAAATAAAGCAAGAAGAAAATAGGAACCCACAATCTTTGTGTCTAACTGTCAACCTTAGTTATATGTCTTTTCCATTTTGGTGTCACTTTTCCTAATGTCTTGAACATTATATCATCAAACTTACTGTATGCTCATATCTGTAAGTTCTATTTAGATAACAATCAAGTTCGTCTTGAGAGAAATTTACTCGTCCTTCTATTCATCATGAGAGCCCACGAACACTCTTACTCAAGTAACTGATCATAACGGTGTGCGAAGAATTCTATCGTATGGTTCATCAAGCCAGATACACCAAAGTAGTGGTGTGCTTGAGCACAAATGGTGAGCGAGCCTCTCTAGTTAGGTTAAATATAACTACTGTACAGTTACAATGATTCATCTTAACTTCTAACAATCCCACTACTTAAAAGCGGTAGTGATTTCAAATTATGTTTATACAGCAAAGGGGTTCAATGCCATACTACCACTCGCAGCAATTGTTTGACTAAAATAAATAAATAAAACAACAACAAAGAAACAAAGCAAAACAAAAAAGCAGGTTTTCTGAAAAAAATTAATGCACAAGTTGAACCTACGCCTACAAAGACATGCTTAATGCTGTAGTAGCCAAGAAAAAAAAAGCTGTGTAAAGGCAACTAATATATTTATTTGTTAGTTAAATGTTTACTTTCATTGTGCATGTATTTTCTGGACACTGAATGAGCAGAAACGGCTGTACCCACATGGTCCAAAGTTGTTGCATTGCAGTTAGTGCCTCCATATACCAGGAAGTTTGTTGTTTCCACCATTACTGGAGGACTACCTTGGATTGTAGAATAGAAGGGGAAAAGAGTTCCAGGACATCAAAGACCTTGGCTGAGATGGATGCAATGAACCTCTTAGTCACTTGTGATGTTGGATTGATTGTTGGAGTTGGTGGCATTGCGGATATCCAATGTACCCCAAGGGCTTTTGGAGATTGGCAGCATGAGATCCTCTGTTTCAATCAGGTGTGAGGGTATAACTCGGTATTGTTAGTGTGCTATTTGCGAAGTTTTATGTAGCTAGACTAAAGAGATTGCAGAGTTGTTCCCTAAGGTGCATGGCTTCTTCAAAAGCAGGAGCTTCAGTGTCGACATAGAAATCGGATTAGATGGCTTTGGGTTCCTCTGAATATGTAGAGTGACCAAGAATGGCTGTGGTCAAACTCAGAAAGTCTGTCACTTTTTTAGAAAATAATTGATTTGTGTTCTGATTAGAAAACTCACAAAACATTATTTAAATATCATATCTTCACATATTTCAATAAGGTGACTTCAGAACCTGACGAGAATGTTGGTTAGTAAAGGGTAAAGGTTCGGTCCTGTGTGCAAGTGGTCATTCAGGGAGACTTCAGTAAGCTGAAGCATCAAGCATGGGTCAAACCTAGATGATTGCAGAGGTCTCCCTCGAGGGAGATAGTAGTTGGAAAGAGTCAGCTCTTGATGTGGTACTAACTCTATGTGATCATATTCAGAAAGTGCTGTGATAAACAAATGGGTTTCTTGAGAGGTCTCTCACACTTTAGGAAAAACATGCTTGATAAAACTATGCATAGACTCTTCAAGAATGGGCATGTCGGCTATCCTGGGGACTTGGACCTTATATTTCCCATCCATGGTAATTTTCTTACCTTAATTAGCCTAAGTAATGGTAGCTTAAAATAGGCCATTCTGATTATCTAAAGACTGTAGATCCTGACAAAAAGCACCCTTGTATTAAAAACGGCGAACTTTTTGAAATTACATACAATGGTAAAGGAAGTCCATGCCATAGTAACCACTCACTGCAATTTTTTGAGACTTGAAAAACAAGCATTTTAAAAAAAGAAATTATACTACAGTTCGAGCAATAGTACAGGAGAAACTGGCAAGATATAGCAGAAACACACTTTTTATGCACACATAAACTTGTGCACTAAACATACCATTACTACACTGTGGTCTCTTCGTAACTTTACTATTGAATGGATTTTTTGTAAGAACAAAAAAGAGGACACAATGTTAACCTGAGGGGCCTAGAGTGGGAACAGGTTGTCAGAGGGGTAGAGGGGTGGAGCTTGAATTAGAGTGGGAGGATTCAAGTGAGAGGGTTCTGATGCATGCAATACGCGGAAGACAGACGAGCCAGAGAGAAATGAGTGATGCAGGAAATCCATCGGCATCAGTTAGTAGTGAGGACCGGGAGTCTAATCCACTACTGGAACCGCGACAGGTCCCCCATCAGAAAGAGCCTAGACACTGGGGACCCATTGGCGGGGTTGACTTCCCTGGTGTGCAGGGTGATAGATAATGTATGTAAGAAAAAGGAAAAAATGCAAAAGTTGGGGGGACACAAGGAAATGGGCCATAGAATGGTCTGGTGGTTGGTAAAGTACACGACTTTGAGACCTAGTTTGGGTAAGCCAGTGTTGGCTCTGAGACCCAGTAAGGGTAAGCTGGGACTGGCTCCGAGACCCGACATGGATATGACAAAGTCGGCTGTGAGACCTGGTATGGGTAAGCCAGTATGGCTCCGAGACCCGGTAAGGGTAAGCCGTGGTGGCTCCGAGACCCGATAAGGTTAGCTTTGAGACCCAATAAGGGCTACCGTAGTTGGCTCTGAGACCCAGGGTGGGTAAGCCAGAGCTGGCACTGAGACTCGATATGGGTAAGCCAGTAAGGGCTTCAAGACCTGCTAAGGGTTAGCCATAGTTGGCTCCGTGACCCGATGATGATGAGCCGTGGTTGGCTCTGAGACCTGGGATGGGTATGCCAGGACTGGCTTTGAGACCTGATATGGGTAAGCCAGGATTGACTCTGAGACCTGATAAGGGGTAGCCTTGGTCGGCTCTGAGACCCGATAAGAGTTAGCTGGGGTTGGCCCCGAGACTCGGGGTGGGTAAGCCAGGGCTGGCTCCGAGACCTAAGCCAGGGTGGGCCCAGAGGCCCAGTATGTACTAGGGAATCTGATGGTGATTCAGGCAGAGGACTTGGCCAGGTCCAGAAAGTTAATCCCAGACATTGGCAGTGCTACCTTTTGTGGATGTCAGTGGTGCTGAAAGAGTAACCAGGTAGGGCCCAGGAGTTTTGGCGTATGCATTCCTTATCGCAAAGTGTAGCAAATCCTTCCAGTGGCCCTCATGGGTCCTCTATGACCAGGAGTTTCACCAGGCCAGAACAGGGGACCAATTGAGCCGGTGGGACGAAGTTGAGGTGTGGATGTGTGCTCTACACTAGAATGTTTACAGGTAGGATGGAGGAGGGAGAGAGTTGGTGCATACTCTGCCACTTGGTCAACCACTCACGCAAGAACTGCCCAATGCAGAGCAACCCTAGGAAACACAAGGTGGTACCAGAACCATCCCCAGGCAGTTAGGTAAGTAACGTGCTAGGCAGGTCACCCCAGGTCTGTCACAAGTATAATCGTTTTAATATCGACACATGTGCAGCATGTGTGGAGGAGGCCACCAAGTGTCAAGGTGCCCTGACAGGACTGATGGGCCAAGTGCCTAGGGCCGGAGTGGAAGACACGAGCAAACCACAAAGACAGGGACCTAATGTTAAACTGAGAATGTGTCATGTTGTGTTGTGTTAATCTTTGATTGCTATAAGATATCTTTAAAAGGGGTAGAGCCACTCATTGGGGGGGGGGGGGGCTGGGTGTATGTAGTGGGTAGGGTAAATGAGTCGGGCTATATTTGGCTGCAGGCCTGTACCAATACCGGTTTCAGCTGAGGGCCCTGAACCAGCTCAACCTGGTGCTCGAGAGGGGACATTCAGACACCCCTGAAGGTGCAGGTGTGGCAAGAGGAACTGTCAGGCCACTCGGACAGGTGGTTTACAGACTACATAGTCAGGGGAATTCAGCGGGGGATTAGAATTGGATTCCAAGGGAGTTGATCCCAGCTGAAATCATGCAGGAGGAACATGGTGTCAGCTGCGGAGCACCCAGAGGCCGTGGAGACTTACATTGCCAAAAAAGTCCTGGCAGCTCGTCTGGAGCGGGTTGACCTGAGGAACAAGGCGGACAGGTGTGGTGTCCACTGCAGTCCCTTTGGAGTGATCCCTCAGTGGCGACTTATTGTTGACCTTTCCTCTCCGAAAGGCAAGAGCGTCAACGATGATATTAGTAAGGTGATGGTGTCACAATCATACATGTCAGTGGATGGCATAATGTCCATTATTCTGGAAAAAGAAAGGGGCTCACTGCTGGGCAAGATGGACATTCAGCAAGCATGTCGGAATATTCTAGTGCATCCTGAGGACAGGCCTCTGTTGGGGATGGAAAAGGATGGGGTGGTGTACGTGGACATGACCCTTCCTTTTGGCCTTGGAAATGCACTGCAGTGGATCATGGTGCGGAGAGGTGCATCCTGGCTGGACCATTACATTGATGATTTTGTGACTATGGGCCCACAAGGATCTCAGGAGTGTGCAGAAAACATGAGGATAATGGTAAGAGCCTGCAACAATGTGGGAATGCCAGTGGAGACGTCCAAGACTGAGGGCCCGTCCATGGTGATAGGCTAGAGTTAGACACGCAGGAAATAGTCATAAGACTCCCTCAAGAGAAGCTGGAGAAGCTGCAGGGTAGCCTCGGTAACTGGAGGCACAAAAAGAGCGGTAAGAAAAGGGACCTACTGCCGTTAATTGGTCTCTTGAGCCATGCGTGCAAGGCCATTAGAGCTGGTCGCTCCTTCCTAAGAAGGCTTATAGACCGATCGGCCACTACCAAGATCCTGATTCGGCTCAATGTGGCAGCCAGGTCAGACCTACAGTGGTGGTGGCAGTTTAGCACAGCATGGAATGGAGTGGCCATGATGACGTCGGTTTACAGGTGGGAGCCGGAGAATACCATTTCTATAGTCTCAGATGCCTCAGGATCATGGGGCTATGGGGCAAAGTAATTCATTCTTAGATAGGGCTGCTAAGGTGGGCAGGGCAGGACTGAGGAAAGAATGTGACCGCACCTACTCTAGGAAAATCTCCGCTCAGCCCCGCCGGGTCGGTATGGCAACTGTCATGCCTATCCGCCATATCTACACCCAGGTAAGCTAGCGAGCCTGGGGTAATTAGATGTCAGCTTCAGGGCAGAGGCGACAGATGGTTAACTGTTGCATATGGCAAACAGCTATGACAAACAGCAAAATAACCAAGATAACATATCACCGCCACTAATTCTAGTAGAAAAAAGTCGGGTACGTTAGTAAGATTTAACTGCACCCTGTAATATTTAAGTCATGGCAGAAACCACCTAATTCAAAGGAGTGAACAATTCAATTTCCTAAGATACAGGTAAAGATTGATAAGCCAAAAGGATTGTTTAGTGGAGGAATAAAACGGGATCAACCACCAAGCAAACATAAAAATGAGAGGGTCAAAGTACAAAAATGACATTTATGTCCAAACATATATATAAACTAGTGGTGTGCTTCAGCACAAATGGCATGTGAGCTAGTCTAACTTTAAAGTGATATGAGCTACAGTCCTCGGCGTAATTTATGCTTTACCAATTTACATAAGTAGTGGTGCGGACAAAAAATGTGGGGTCACACGTACCATATAAATGAGCAAAAATTAAATGACTAAATAAACACTGCAGAATCTCAATTGTGTTATATATGTCTCGCTCTCCAACAATATCACCAATTCTCAATTGTGTTATCCCGTTAATGTCTCCACTACATGTAGTATATCTGGGTTTCACTTTGTAAGCTTTACAGCCTGCTCATTGACCTAACTATTTTGCAGGATGGCATACTTGGCATACAAGTGAGCAGAATTCAATTTAATGTTAGCACATTTTCTAATAATTAATTTTTTACTCTAGCTAGCTATTTATACGTGTTTGTTACTGTCTACTTAGAGATATAGTAAAGCTTCTTCATTTGGTTACCATAATTGCTGCCTTATGCTTACTTATATTGAAAAAAAAAATGAAAAAGAATAGTCTTAGTAAAAGGTAATAATAATAATAATGAAGTAGTATATATGATTCTGATCTTATGACTCGTGCCAAGTAGATTGAGATGTAGCAATCCTACAAAGAATTAAACTAAGTTGGTGAAAGATTGCTAATTATGCAACACACAGCAGGAAAGCCAAATCTCAATAAAAAGCTATTACATTGATGCTTCAACTGAGTCAAAATGTCAGACTATCATAAAATTACTTCAATAGTTACAATTTTTAGTGAATTGAGTAAGTAAAAGTATAACCATAATAATATTCTTGTTCAAGCCTTAGAGTTAATTATAAGATATTTGCGTACCTTGTAATAATTAATTGCATCACTGTAAAGTCTGGATTTCAATTGGAGTATTTCTATAAACTTATCAAGATAACTGAAATCCAATGTCCACTTCTTCTGGAGTGAGTTAAGCATTATTTCTGCTTTGTCTGTATCGTTTAAAACACTTTTGTAATTAGTGACATCTTCATATTCGTAATCGGAGAGTAAACCATGACCATTCATTTCTCCAGCTAACCATTGGATATCAAATTTCATGGCTTTTAGTAACTTTTCCCTGTTACTTCTCAAATGCTGTAGCTTACTTGATTGATTTTTCAGAGATTGAGCAGATGATGTAGCTAAAAAGTAGAACAATATATCTGAGTCTCAAATAATTACACCTAGCTTTAAGTTTGATAACAAAAATATAGATGGAGTAATAAGATTTTTTTTTAAATAGAAAGCCAGCATAAAACCGGGTAATATTTGAAAAGCTCTTAAAAGAGAAAAATGGCTATACCAATATTGATAAGCAACAGCAACTACAAAAGCAACAAAATACATGTTTAGCTGCTATTAGAGATAAAGACTACAGAGAGCTTTCATGAATGTGTTAAAATGAGTGACTATAGAAGAAGCTAACATAAACACAGCATTAACTTACGAAGTACATTAATTTGGAAAAGCTCCTTTCCCTCACCACCATCTTCGTTGTGAAAACTTATTTCGTATGTTCCAGAATCTTCTATTTCTAAATTTTTTAGCAATATAGTATCTTGAGTTGTTTGGAACTTTTTGCTCG
>WLWI01003076.1_pt1 | contig 14314 bp, 8 predicted proteins | sample 6701501 | NCBI WGS metagenome assembly WLWI01 (sample SAMN12718690, study PRJNA515312) | sponge metagenome | isolation source: marine sponge | host: Mycale hentscheli | place: New Zealand: South Island, Marlborough, Capsize Point | collected 2014-11-01
ACCTCAGCGATGAAAAGTTTGCTAACTCTTTAGGTGTTAAATACATGAATGCATGTTTGCTAGTTTCATTCTCAGGGCTATTCAAATAAGTAATCAATGTTGTGTGTCTCAATGACATGATGTGTGTTATACAACATAGTCCAAAGAGAAACAGGTAGATAATTTACAATATGAAAATATACCCAAAACTTTCAATAAGTCAAAATGAATTAAATTATGATTAAGACTAAAAAACAAGTGATTGAAGTATCTTAAAGTTGGTACAATTAAATTGTTCTTGTATACTTTTGTTTTCTAAATCAATTTTTAGCCAAAAGTTTCAATTAGTAAAGCTTAAACTGTTTGCTAGAATAGTATGGACATTATTATGTAGATATGAGTACTGACTCTTGGTATATCTAGGGTCAAATTGAGTGATTTTTGGATGTTGTAGATCAAGATGTCAAAATGCACTTACCTTTCATCTGGATATTACTTGCACTGTTTAGTATGAATTTTTTATGCAGCAACACAGATATTTGATGTCATAATAATAAGATACTTCAGATTATTATCATCTCAATCTCCAGCAACATGACCATAGCTTATACTAATTTGAACTAGAAGAAAAATATGTTTCACATATCAACTGTTATTTCAATATCATGGAAAATATTGCATGTTAAACACACACACACACACACACACACACACAAATTGGTTATATCATGACCAGTAGGTCAGACAGGATATTTCTGGATTTGAAACAACAGACCTGCAGCATGGCTATTGGCCACTGGTAATGCACATTTTTTATAGGTCGGTCCACTTATTTCTCTATCTAGGAGTATTTACCGGGAATTGAGCAGGGAAAAAAGTCTCATTTACTTAAAAAAACACACACACTTTTTCACTTGTGTAGTAATTGTATATTATCCACCAACTTTCATCTTGGCAATATGTCATCCTACTTAGAACCGATCGTTGTGTAAACTTGATTGAAAGGTTTATGCGTACCACGGAACAAGTATTAAACAATCTGCGGTTATTATATAGACGCTGCAGATCTTTTTCGCTCCGTGCGGCCAGGTGCTCAATAGCCGACCTCTACGGTTGCGGGGCAGACTTTTCTGGTTAATGTAATTTCATCTTACTTGGTAGAAAAAGCTGACAGAGCTTCAGTGTTTATAAATAGCTACTTGCAGTGAAATTGTGAGAAAGGTGAGCCACTACTACTTTACAGTTGCCTGTCTGCCTTACAGATATAGTCTGTTGATCTGTTTAAGATCCTCTTATACTAGGTTCATTTAATATTTATTTAGAAATTCTATAGTAATTTATTTTTTCACAGTTGACATACTTAAAACACAACTGTAAATGTGGTGGTTACTTTACCATTCTGTGTTGCTAGTGTAAAATTTCAAGGAAGCTAAAACATTACTACAATAATATAATAGATATGTTTGAAATTTATTAACGTCAAAGCAATTCTTTTTAGTTGGCCAAGCAATACCACAAACTGAACTAACTTAGGACATCGTTCAACATTACTTTAACTGCTATTACAACAAAGAATATTATAAAACTATTACAAAATAATCTTATTAACATATACTACTACAGCATTTGGTTTTGCAAGATACCACTAAAACGATTCAGTAAGCAATATTTTGACCCCTTTTTATCAACTATTGTGATCATTCACACTGATGTTACTGGCACGATTTGCAAAAATGCTAGTCATTGTACTGCAGTACTGAAAATTTGTGTAGTACTACTGGTAGCTTATGTCCATTGGGAGTCCTGCTGCTACTGCTGTTGCTGCAAATATTTTGGACATATTGTCAATTGCTGCCTCTATGTGAAACCATTGTGTGATGGATTTGGTGCCACCAAGCCTGTATTTTAATGGGAATGAATTCAGGCACTCGTTGGGTGTGTAACCACCTACTGCCAACAGGATGTCTCTCATTTGATTGTAGGAGTGGCATCCTTCCACATTATTATAGTATGCTTCCTTGTATTGTCCTATCAGGACTGCGGGCAAGGCTCTCAAGTATTCTGCATGGGGTACATTGTTATTGTATTGGAACCTATTGATTATTCCCACTTTTTGGCAAGAAAATCATATCTAATGTGAGCATGCTGTGAATGTTGTGGGGGGCTGTTGAGGGTGTGATTGTTTTGGACATGATTTCAGCAAGCAAGAGAAGTTGTGGGTCTAAATCACAAGCTTTAGCTCTTTCAGACAATGATTTCAATTCCTCCAATTTTGATAGTGTTGGGCTAGTGGGTGTATTCTTGGAGTCTGGATCTTCCAATAATGGTGAGAGGATGTGGTCCTGCCTTCCCATGTTCTCAATTTCAACAATAGTGGAATTGCTTGTCTCAGACGTGCCTCTTAATGATGATGAAGATGATTCTGATGTCTCTGAATGTGAATCACTGTTGCTGAGGGGTGATGCCATAGAATATGAAGCACTGACTGAATGATGTGCAACTGGTGGTGATTCTTCGGAGAGCCTAAGTGGGCGGTTTCGGGTATGCCTAAGATGTGGCCTTTGATGATTGTCCATGACAATGAAAGGTGAAAGTAAAAGTGAATACTAGTGCCAATGAAACACAAGTTGCGGTTCCCAACACAACAATGCTGATGATAATGATATGCAGTAAACACAATAATGAAGAAACAAACAACCAACTCAACCTATACAGAGTGTGTCAGTGTGGAGCTGCTGGAGTGGAAAAGGTAGTGTTGTGGCTGGAGCATTTTGGCTGGAGCAGTAGAGTCAGAGTCACTGGAGATAATGGTGCTTCAGTAGTGGTAGTTGTAGTAGATCAGGTAGGCTTGGTAGAGTAGGCGTTGGGTTTCGTCTCCACTGGTCCTCGAGCAGAGTGTTCAATTCTGGCAAGCGGACCACCGCTGGTCACCAAGTGGTGGACCTGGTAGGCTGTAGAGATAACTGAGGTTGCTGCCACCACAACCATGCAATTAGCTAGCCTAGCCCTTTAACAGGCTCGGGATGCAATTAGCACAGTTGAGAATCTTCTCAGAGGCAGAGGTTTAATTCTATTCTCAAAAGACAGACTGAGAAGCACATGCTCAAGCTGGTCCTTTTAGAGAACTGGTCTGGGCATGTGCAGAGCATGCATTGCATGTAAATGAAGTGGTAAGGGATGATACAGAAATAAACTATTATAACAGGAACTAGGTAAAGGGTAAGACTGACAATACAATACTATAATGTTAACTGTTTTTGAGTTTGTGTGGTGGGCTTGTCCAGGTTAGTGGGCATGGTCACCACAGGTAGCAGAATGATGATAGTAGATGTACTAGGTGACAAAGACTGTGTTGCTGGTATTTGCGGCAGTGATTTAAACTTTGAATTGGTATGGTGGCAAAGAGCAAGTTAACAGGTGCCGAATATGCAGATACTGGTTCAAATAGTACAAGTGAAAGTGAATGAAGAATTGAAAACATGTATTTTCTGATAAATTTATGTAGTTTGTGTACTTTAAGGATCATTAATTAGATTTTATCTTGATATAATTCCAAGTGTTCTAAATACTTCATATCTTTGACAGCTCTTGGCACTCCACATTTGGTCCACAATTCTCTGTGTTTTTTTTTTAATGATTAATTTGATATACATAAATTCAGTCATTATCAGTTTTAGTATGTAATAGCATTTCTTGGTTCCCACTGCCAATATTATGTTAATTAAGACTTAACATTTCGACTTCTTGCTGAAGTCCTCTTCAGGGATAAACTGAGGTCGAACTCTGCATGGTGATATAGAAAACACAATGAAAACGAAAACAACACAATTTTTGGAGTGTATGCTCAATGTTTATTATATCCTGGGGGGTACTTTGCACACAGCATAGACAGCCAGCATCCCATGGAAGCTCTAAACCTATGTTTCTGTTAAACTTGTCGTTGTCCAGTGTCATCTGTATGTGATTCCTTGATCTTTAACTCACGATTCTTACTGGCAACTCTTACCTCTTCCCAAATAATGGGGTTATGTTGATGCCAGCATGATAAGCAATGGCTAAAACCTTCTCATCACCTCTCTTACAAGCGTCTTGATGTACTTTCACTCTCTGCTCAAGCCTTCTAGTTGTGTCACCTACATATATATACTTTACCACAACTGCATGGTATACTATATACATTACGGAGGACTCGGTGGGAATGGGTATAGTCTCTTTGACTTTAGTAAGATGTGACCTTAGTGTCTTACCCGACTTAAATGCTGTTTAGATGTCAAGTATCTACACACTCTCTGAATACTCTCACTCAATCCTGCTATGTATGGAATCCATACAAGGAAGCTCTACACATACAGATGACACAGGTCAAAAACAAATTTATCAGAGGCATAGGCAGGTCTAGAGCTAGAGCTTCCAGGATGGTGGCTGTCATGCTGTGTGCAAATTGCCCTTTCATGATATAAAAAACAGTAAGCTACCCTCCAGTCATTATCTTGTTGTTTACATTGTGTTTACTAAATCACCAGGAGAGTTCTACCTCAGTTGACCACTGAAGACGACTTCTTGATGTCAAAACGACAAGTTAAATTTAATTAACATAATATTTGCTGTTGGATGAGAAAATTTTCTTATATATATATACCTTTTCATGTTTATTTATTGCTCTTGTGTAGTGCTTCCTGTAATTAATAATGAAATGAAGCACCAAAACTGCGAACCCTCAGCGCTATTAAACACTACCTAGCTATTACAATTTTATAATCTCCTTCCAAAAGAACAAGCAATCGGTTAGCTATTTTAATGAGGCATCAAAATAGCTGGATCAATGAAAATGGTGCATGGAAACGCTGTCTTCATAAGAGAAGAAGCTGAAATACTCACCGATAAACATTTCCAACTCCGGTAACTTCCCGGAGCATAAAGTGAACTACACTGCTGGCTACAAGAAATAATTTGCTCACGTGATGCCCATAAAAGCTGGTACCTACGCGGAGTTGATAGCTTCATGTTTTCTCAAAGATTAGCCCGAAATTCAAAAAGTAGCACAGTAAAAGGTCTTAAATCTTCGTCCTGAGTAAGTACATATCTAAATCAACTGTTAATTGTCAGTAATCTCCAAAATCAGAGCGTGACAGACAGACAGACAGACAGAACGACTGCTATAACCCTCTCGCGCATGTGCGCTAGGGTTAATAATAATGACAACAACAACAACAATAATGACAACAACAACAACAACAATAATAATGACAACAGCAACAATGAAGCAGTCTGTCTGTCTGTGTGACAGACAGACGGACAGATAAACGGACAAGATGACTACTATAACCCTCTCGCTCATGCTCATTGAGGGTTAGTGAGACCACTGGTGTTATACAATCTGAAACTTCCATGTAATTGAGGCCTCCCAGACACTAATTTGCTATAAACTTAGGTATCTTCCATGTTTTTTTGGTTTGTTTGTTTTTTCTCACATAAATGTAACTTTACAAGATCACCAATTCTCATCAGCTTAAATTCAGTTCTATACATCTTCACTTTCAAATTTCTCTCACAACACTATCATTCCCAACCACCAAACGATTTTTCACACCTATCGAAGCCTTTCTGAGGGAATATTAATATAACTTTCTCATATAATTCCTTATCACACAGCATGGAGAATAACATCATTGACATACCGATTCTGGTGGGAAGCAGCAGAGGTGATGTTTGGCAGTTAGGTCTTGTAGGCAGTGAAAATTCAGTAGCTAACTCCTGACTCCTTTTCTTATCAATAATAGATAAATGATGTGACTATGATTAAACCTTGTGATTGATCAAATACATTGATGTCTGAGTAACAAATTTCACCATGATAATGTCAGCTTTTCATTAGACTACCTATTGCCTATTGAGACAAACGTTTTTATACTTCATTTAATAATGATGTTCTAAACATCGTGTAATAAAATTTTTGGGAATATTTTTTAATAATAAGATTATGAATAGCAAAGGTGACAAATATCTGATCAGTGATCAGTATTGGCAAATATTGGTGATCAAATACCAAATACTGTAGCAATAATATTTCCCAATATCCATGGAACTTTATACTTCTGGGCGTAAGAGATAATGCCTGTGCCAGAATCCAGCATCACAACTCTTCATGTTCTGGCTCTTCACCATTTGATGTGACATTAAATGATTTTGTAACTGCTGATTTCTTATCATATTTTTGTCATCTTTGGATTGCTATGAACCAACTGATTGAACACATAACACATAGGCTGTCACATTAGGTTATAATAATCGTCCGTAGTCTTGTGGCCAAAATTGACACATTACATAAAAGAAGGTCACGTTCCAATTGGCCTGCTTGTGAACAAGTTTGGTTTAGTCCGTTTAGGACATGCCTACCACATTATGTAACACAAAGGAGTCAGTTACACTTGCACTGCCTGACCACCAGAGTCTCAGTGTGGGTCTCAATGTCCTTTAAGGTTCACTCACAGGACTGGTGCAAGAACAGAGATTAAATGATGAGATAGAAATCAGGGTGTTTATTGTAAAATGAGCGCACAGTGCCTCTGGTTGGCAGTGCTTACTGTCATCAGAATGACAAATATGTAAACAACTTTGACGAACATTAAGTTCACAGAGGCTATAAATAGCATCTTATAATAGTTCAAATGTATTGTGGATGAATTTAATACTCTAGGTGATTTTAGTTAAGGACAGTAGAGAGGAGACTGAGAACAGAAGAAAGAATGTGGGTAGTAGTCAAGAAATGGGTCAAGTTTCAAGTACAATGCAGGAGATCACAAGCAATAGTTGATTGTGCAAGTTCATGTATGTTTACATGCTGCAGAGAACTTAACTATCCACGTGAAAGAGGTTATTATTGGAATAAAGGTTTACTTGCTTATTGGAAAAATATCTTGGGGAAGTATGTACTGAATAGAATAGCACATTACAAATTATAAGCACTTCGTGTACAGAGAAGTTAAGAAAATTATTCAAAAGTGGTTTACTTGGCCAAATTTTGCTCTGACATTGAGTCCTAAAGAACAAGATGGTGAATGTTTAAGTGCATAATTGAATGATGCTTGGGAGTGTGTTGGAGTTTCAATAGGTGATAATGGATGAAGGTTTGTGTAATGCAGAAGTCATAGATGGGAGGGGCTCATTAAGTTTGTGACTGTGTGAAGGTCTAGACTTGAACAGATATAAAGAACAGCAAACTTAACTTATGCAAGGGTTACTAGCTACCAGATTTCATTGCATGAGTCACATTCTTTGTGACTCCATGAGGTGCCTATAAATTTAATGTGCAGTTTTTGGGCTAACGAATGTCCCAACTATTTTTCAAAAATAATGGTACAGGTTTTGAGAAAGTGCGCTGAGTTCACCATTGTTTACATTAATGTGAGAACACATAGAACACATTTGTTTGTCGGATGCAATAACAAGCCACTACTGCTGTGAAAATAGCTGGCATACAATAAAAACCACTTATTCTAATTTGAATGATATTGCAGGATATTTCATTATCAAGCTTTTTTTAATAACTTTCCTTATCACACTGAATTCATATAATAAGTATTATATATTACATTGTATTATGTGCCTATATTATAAACAATTATTTTGTTATATCATAATCAACAGCACAATGAAGATCTTCATTGGCCTTGCTACAATAAATTATCTGGATATGATGCAGTCTTATGTAAAAAACTACAAATTAAGACTCTTTATCTTTGGAATATTACTGCTAAAATTGTCAGTTGCCACTAATGATACACAAAAAAATTCAGGTAATCTTTTTAAATGTAAATTATGCAGCTAGGCAATTTCATTAAACCATTGACCATCACTTTTTCATTATTACACAATTATACCTTCAATTTTATAATGATAGTTCATCATTTCTAATATATAAGAACTAATTCTGATATTCACAATTATTGTTAATCTCATACATTACAGAATAAGGTTGTATATTTTCATTGCAATCTTTGGTAGCTTAATGGCGTGAGAAGGAGACTGATCATTTCACCATTTCATCACATTAATCCACCACATAAGCAAACACACACACTGGCCATAATATTAACTGTAAATACAATCACAAACATAAAATTTTGTCGAAAATACTCAAATGTTTCAGCTCTAGCAAAAAAAATTGCATTTTTTCAAGATTAGATGAATAATTGGCCTATCCAAGAAACTATATTAGCTAAGCCTGTCCAACATAATAGCCAGCTATATTACCTAGCAATTTATATTATTTGTCATAATTTGTAACTATTGTACATAATAGCAAGTTATATAAAATTGCTTGAAAAATTAGGAAGACATTTCACACCTGCGAAAATTAAAGTTCAACCAACATAATCTAGCATTGAGTTTTCTTGGGTGCAAAATGAATTTCTGGCATATGCATTATTATACCTTATAAACTTTTTGTTGTATTTATTTATAAATATAACATAGACATCTAAGTTTGTGGTAGCCATTTATCAGAGCTGGCACTAGCACTTTCATATGCTCTTTGCAATGCCATTGGAATTTTTGAACAAGTATCATAGCATTTTGTTGAAAAGCGTATTATTCGGGCATGTCAGATTCGCCAGATGTGGCAAAAGTTGATGTATTTCTATTTCTGACTGGGTCATAAACATGACCATGTTATGTGCTTGAAGTTTTCCATATTCTAAACAATTTTTTTATCCGTTATTCACCCCTTTCACCCATTTTTGTCTCAGACTTCAATTCAATAAAATTCATATTAGCATATTGAATCTGATTATTTTGCAGTGCAAATGTTAGGTATAAAAACAAGTAAGTATTTTTGTTGACATAATTTTAAAGAACAGATTATATCACGTATGGTGCTGGTAAACACTCTAGTTCAGTGTACAGGCTATCTTTTATGTTTAATTGCCTAGGGCAATTAAACATATAAAAGCCTGTACACTGCAACAATGGCATTAGGGAAAAAATTAAACAAATTGGAGTCCACTGAAAATGAAAGTTAACTTTCCATATTTTCCAACTCTGAGGAAATTACTTACGCATAAACAGCACCAATGCAAAAAATGTTTGGATTGGCATATAATATACCTTGCATGGGCAGCAATTTTGCCTATTTAAGTGGAATGGGTAACAATCTAGAGAACAAAATGGAGGAACATCAGTATGCAGTTAAAAACACAATAAGAAAATGGCATTTTTGTACATGCAGAAATAGTCCCACAGAGTCAATTTGGGATATTACAGATATTCTTGAGTTTAGGCAACCAAATATGCAGACATGGTTGAGCCTAATTTAAAATTATTGATAACTTTAACCTAATGAAAATGTATTGAAGTGGATGTGTTTTGTGATATTAGTAAGTTGGCATTAAAATTTATAAGTTTGCCATTTACTTAATCACTACATTTTTGTAGATATATTGAGTCGTGGAAACCAAGAGTTTATTCTGGGAGAAGATATTGTATTTACTTGTAGAAAAAACACAACGCAACATGCAATGTGGTATTTCAATGATACAGTTCAAAACGAGACTGATCATCGCATTACAAACACCGATTTAGTTAGTTTATTAACAATTAACTTAACTATGAACTTAAATAATACTCATATTCAATGCTCAACAAAGGATGTCAAAAGTAATGTAATTTATATCTATATTGAAGGTAAATAAAATGAGAATTTTGTAAATAAGTTAATATAACATGTTCTGTTTTCCTCCTTTATAAACTATTATAGACTTATATTTATATTGTTACTATGGCTACATAAGAAATCATTTACACAATATTATTTTCAACCTTCCATCACTCATTACACATATTCCCTTTCATTCATAGACATCTTTTGAACAATACAAACTATAAAAAAAAATTCAATATTGTGATTGTACCAACAGCTGAAGTGTCTACAGCACTAGAAATATTTGTGAGTTGCATTCAAGCACTAAACAGATGGGTTAGGAAGGTTCTGCAGAACTCTTTTTTAAATTAATGATATTCATGATTTCGTTGAAACTGGTCACATATGGTATTTATTATTTGGTAATTAATACTTATTTAGAATATCAAATTTACCTAATAGTATGATTAAATTTAACCAGATGATTATAGTGACAACATTCATTTACATGTAGCTGTTCTAGGACAAGTTAATCCCCAATTTGAAATCATAAACTCAACAGTACAAGTATATTGGCATGCAATTTATAACGTAATAACATACTGCATGTATATTATTAAAGATCATATCACAGAAAGTTTTATCTGCAACATAACAAATCTCAGTTATTCACCTATAATTCAATCACCAGTATGCTTAGCTTGTGGGAATTATTACATTGATGTAATAGCCAGCAATAGGGCTGGACAAAGTAAATCTTCGAAACTCCGACTAAGTAATACAGGTGAGTCATAAACTGTGCATTAATTGTACTTTATTTTATGTAATAATATATACTATTTAACAAGCTTTACACAATAAGAAATTTAAAGAAACCAATACAACTACAAATTATCACAACACTATAATGGCAAGTCCAAGAATATTTTAATAAGGGGCACATTAACAAAATAAAATTGTGTATTGAGCTGGCAAAATATTACACTATCATGGATTTAAAAAACAAAACATAGTCACTCCTTTTTGACTGATTTAATTTGTGGAATTCCTCTAGCTTTTATGCCCCATTTTTTTATTTAAACAATAGATTTAGTTAAAAATTGGACACTGGTGAGCAATATCAAAATACATTGGTGGTTGTTAAGTGTACATTAAAGTTATGATCTTTTTCATTATATACTAAGTCAGAATCTGACTAAGTTGAAATTATACTTCAGACGGTATAAAAATAAATGTAAAGTTGCTGTTGAAAACTTGGTTAATACTAATTAAAAGTTTGATGAGTATACAATACAGCAAATACCAATAATAACATAATTATTCCTGATATTTATAGTATTGGTACATGTGTAAACTCATCAGTTTAATACCTCATAGCTAAGTTAAGTTATGCAACAATTGTGTTGGGATGCTGTTCATTTCAACAGTATATAACTTCCATTCAAAGACCGTAGTTTTCATTCCAGAGTTAATATCATTCTAAAGGTAATTTAAAGCAACACAACATGTTCATATAATATATACTCAGCCAAGGTATAACAACTTTGTAATGAGCTTTTAAATTCTTTGTTTTTAGAATTAAGTATTTCTAGCATTATTGTTAAATCATTTAACAACACAAACATGAAAGAGGTGCATATCCTGATGGTGAGCAATATAATTAATTTACAATTAGATTATTGTTCTGGTGGTTACTCAGGCAACTATAAATTAGAACATATGTTTTTATTTAAAATATATTAATTTGTAAGACATTTTTGACATTTTGTGATGATCTCTTTCTCAGCAATATTTTACTCATTAGGTATGCTATATCACTTTCTCAGTCTCCTTTTGAAAATATATATGCAGAATGTTAGGCTGTATTAGGTGATCGGACTCATGATGCTTGCTTAACATACAAGTACTCTGCCACAGAACTACAACAACCAACAAACCAAACACTTCAATTATGTATTTATGCTGTTTTATGCAGTTATGGGGTACTCCTATGCCACAGTCTTGCTCCCAACAGATCAATGAAAATTTTCTTTTAATTCTGTGTGTTTTTTAAAGGAACAGATGAAAGTCAGAGATTATTATCTAATGTGTAAAAGAAGACTAAGAAAAAAATGTGACAGGATCTGAGAAAGCCCACTTAGAGCACTCCATCAAAATTTTATTTTTGTATTTGCTATGTACTCCTTAAAATTTCCTTCAGAATGAGCCATAAATAATTAGCAGGCTATCAGTAGATTTCGAGTTATGAGCCGTTAAAGTTTCGCCTGTTCTACCACGCTATTTCGGAAAAATTGAGAAAAACGCGTTTGAAAGACCGCAAGAGAAAGGAGTGTGGCATTTCTAACTACACGCTTGCCATGAAATACTTGTCATTGACACTTCATATTTTGTCAGAAGGTAGGCAAAGGGTTTTAGATTGGTATGAACAAATTAAAAAAATTTCCAATTTCTAAATTTCCAATTTTTTTGCCTGTATCTCAATTTCATGTTTTGCGTGAAGTGGGCTGTTTTCTCAGATCCTGTCACGTAAATGAATTTTGTATTAAATATTCTTCTTGTTTAGGCACAAATTATTTGTTATAATGACACTAAAGTACAGATTAATGCAGTAGAAGTTGATGTATATGAACTAAACTTAAATAGTTTCTGGTTTCAATGGAAAGATAATCGTCACATAAATATCAGTATCAAAACTGAACAGCCACAGTATGAGCTTATTGTATCTCAACTGATAAGTAAGTAATTTTTAATACTCAGTCGAATTAGATACAACTAGATGCTGTAAATCATAATCATTATTATGTCTATATCCTAACTGTTTTAGTCTTATTTACTGATCAGAATTAATTTAAATATAAATAATGTAACCATAATTAGAAAAATAATTAGAATATTGTCTAAAGTTTCGTTAACAATTATAAAATTATAATTACATCTTTCATTTAAAAATATTTTGCAATCTTATTGAATTGTTCTTATTATTGATAAAAACGAATTCTATGTAGGGTGGCATCATTTCATGTGGTACTGGTCATTTTGAGATACTATAAAGAATGTGAATTCATTCATATAATCACTTTAAAATTATTCACCTTGTAATTACTTAAGTAAATGATAAGATCACTAAAATTAAGTAACTTGGCGTTATGGAGATTGTATTTACAATTACAAATGGAATCTCTTTCAGGAATAATTCATTGAATGCACTTAATCTTAACCCTTCCATTTACTAGGTACATTTGATGCTATAGAAACTACTGTGGAAGTAGATGACTCAGGAGTACTTCTGGCTAATACATCTTTCATTGATGATACGATAGCAACTGGTGTCCTCTATGTAATAGTGTTTTTGAACAATTATACAGAACCAAACTTTTGTAAATCTTACTACCACACTATTCCTATGAGTATAGCTATTGAGGGTATTACACTGCAGCACATACTACCTGGAGAATATCAATTACTCACATTTGATATTGAAAGTGAAGATCTAATACAACAATATGGGAATCCAGCTCATCAAACCGATTCATTTAAAATTTTAACCTCTCACGAAGAATGTGAGTGATCTTGTTTTGCCTTGTATAGATGCAAATTTTTCTCTGATCACAATTAACCCGATCATGTAAATCAGCGTTTATCTCGACTTTTTAATAAGACTGCAAGTTTAAACAGCATCACATCTTTTATTATTCTGTTTTGAAGCCATAAATGAATGCTGGTATGGGAGTGAACAAAGTTAAGCAAATTAATAGTCATGGGTGCAATTATTACTAGTTCTGAATTTTTTGTTAAATGCCTCTAAATAATTCATCTAATGTAGATAAGATGTCTGAAAAATAATAGTGAAATGATATGATCATCAAATTGCTTTTCAGAATGGAAATTAAATTATGAATACCTATAAAATTGCTCTTAATTTTCTTAACTTTATTCCAATGCTGAGTTCCGTAAAGTTAAAAGAAAAGTTCAAGAAAGATTTTAGACAAACACATTTTTTGTCCAAATTCTTATGCAGCCTTCAAAATTTTGTTGAATAAATAATTGACAGAACCAAAACATTTGACACATAAAAATCATCTTGAAAAAGATAAATTCTGACTATTTGTACAGTGACATAATAATTGGCGAGTGAGCGTAGCGAGCGAGACACTTACAGGGGTAACACAATTGAAAATCGGGGATGATTGTTTATTGGCGAGCGAGCGAAGCGAGCGAGACAGTATTATGGGTGGAAAATGCAAAATCGGGTATATGTTATATATAATTATGTATGTATGTGGGGATGGTACGTATGCCCTTTAAACGCGCATGCGGGGAATTTTTTTCTCCAAAAAACACGGCTTTTTAGGCTTGACCCCAGTTTATTCTGAAACTACAGCATTAAGCAAGCCTTACTTTACTTAAGCTTCAAAGTGTGCAAAAATTCCTGCGAAAATGCTTGCTAAACAAAATGTTGATTCGACCGGTTACTATGGCATTGAAGACACTTTTCCAGACTTAATTTCAAAACTTTGCCGTTTTATGAGGGGATACGGAGTGCCGGTTGTTGGTTGTCAAGAGCCGTTGGCAGTCAGAATGCCGTAGTATTAATGCTAAGGAAGCTACTACTTCTCGAGGGAAGCTGAGGTAAGTACGTAATTCCATATTTGTTAGCTAAATATGCAAAATTAACTCTGGCCTTTCTTTTTTGTAGCT